>Ga0209367_1002435_pt1 | contig 24578 bp, 17 predicted proteins | sample WorMetLIZISLAND2_FD_187412 | JGI IMG/M metagenome (GOLD analysis project Ga0209367, IMG submission 187412) | Marine gutless worms symbiont microbial communities from Max Planck institute for Marine Microbiology, Germany - Olavius geniculatus... ... | reverse complement strand
TGTCAGATAATCGGGAACCGGAAGTGACTGGTGCCCCGTCAGCAGATGCACGGAGCGTAGAAGCAGTAGTAGAAGCAGTAGCAGGGGCGAGGGGACCGGCGAACTTTACACATACAAAACGAACTCGATTTATCACTGTAGCTGCCCATGCTTCTCGCAAAATTTACATCATGCGAACGCGGTTCTTTCGTCACCAAGGTCCTCAGCGCAGCTGAGGCAGATAGCGAAAACAGGCATCAAACTCCCACCATAGTCTACCTTCGTGCTAAGTTCCAACTTCAGGTCACCATCATCACCGTCTCTGTTGTAGGCCTATTTCATGGGGGCACGTTTTGACGAAATAAAGCGTCCAACAAGCCTAGCTATATACTGCTCAATGGTACATCATACAGCCTATTTGCGCTAAGGATAAGTTGGCTAAGTCTACGTTACCCGCGGCCTAATTACAGTCGTCAGTGGCATCTTGAAGCAGACACAATACGATACAATAATGCATATTGCGCGCTAAACACTGACAAGTATAACTAAATCTATGGCACGAAACAGAAACATAACGAAAGTAAAGATTAAAAACGACGACGCATATTTTTCAGTTCCTGATGGGTCTATAGGACATTGTTCGAGGTGGAAATGACAGTTTGCATGAATCGAAGATTCCTAAGTCCATCACGTCAGTTCGTCAAGCATCTTCGCTGTCTGTTATACCCCGTTTACACGATGAAGCAAACATTACGTTTGCTTCATGTTTGCTTCATCGTGTAAACGGGGTATTAGGCGAACGTGCAATGTCAGCGCTGCGGTTGACACGGCTGAGCTGAAACGATCACGGCCAAGTTTATAAACATCTTTGACTGCGAGGTTACTGAATGACGTCATTGGCTGCAGGTGCGAGCGTATTGCCGGCGGTTGTTGGTCGTATAAAGTCGACAACAGCGTCACTGTCGCTGTCCAGTTCGGCGTCATAGTCAGCAGATTGTCGCTTCGTCTCTCCACTTCTTCTCAGCAGCCGGACCTCGTCGTAACCGTCACCGTCGGTGCTGATATCAACGGCGCGGCTACAGCGCGTCTGACAGGCCGCCACCACGGCACCGATGCAGACCATGATGACGAACACGGCCGCCATGTGCCAGGCGAATATCATCGTCGCCACCATCATCTGTCTGTGGTCGTCCTCGTCCCACGGCACGGCGCCCGGCATCGGGTTGTACAGGACGAAGCCTGCCTGCCAGAACCACGTGCCCTGCAGGAAGACGATGTACGCCCTACAGAGTGCGACGGCGATGCTGTTCCGGTAGCGCATCTCCAGCGCCACGACGACGACGTTGGCGTAGACGACGTACAAGAGCAGCGTGTGCAGCAGAATGTCGAGCTCGGTGCGACCGTGCAGGTGAAACTTGAACAGAACCGCTTCGACGACGAACGCCAGACATCCAGCCAGGTACTCGATGCCCTCGGGCAGAGGCGCGCGGTGATGGACCAGTATGTCCACAACTCCGGTCATTCCTGGTGTACACGTATACACACGTCACCACCCGCATTAGCGACAATTGACACTTAAAAGTTACCTCACTAATACCCCGTTTACACGGTCAAGCAGACATCAAGCAACCATCATGCAAATGTATTCAAAATATATGTGCACGGCGTGTAGGGCCTACTCTAACTGCTTGATGTTTGCTTGACGTTTGCTCGATGTTTGCTTGATGATTGTTTCGCGTAGGCTATACTTTGCGCATGCTTTATATTTGCTTGATGTTTGCTTCATCGTGTAAACGGGGTATAAGCTATATTCTATAATCCATCGCCACGCATGTATAATTTCGGACTTAATGAGAAGGGCGATGCGTTATGCCGATACTGAATTTTATAACATTAAGCCATAGGCTATAGGCGACAGCAGCGAGCTTCCGCACAACTTCGCTCAGGGAAAGAGCCTCGTTGCAGCGAACATGCCTAATGCCTGCTAATGCCTAATCGCTGTTATGTCTAGAAATTCCACGAGTCCAGTTATATAAAAAAAACTATCGCGTTACATAAACAGGCGACGTAAATAGAGACTGCAGATAAGTTCTCCGCTTCTAAGTAGGTAGGCTACTATCACAGAAAATTCTTAGTTATTATTAACTATTAGGCCTATATAAAGTGACGTATATATTACCAGCCTACAACTTTTAGACTACTAAGCTATACCGTCGCAAATAGCACGTGAAAGTCTAACTGTGTGTGACAAAAACGCGTTTTACAGAAGCTGCAGCCAATAGCCAGCGATTGCTCCAACATTGTGATATATCAGCCTAGACACAATTACAGCTTGCAATGATCTCCAACTTCTACTAATGTTGAAAACTCGCAGTCGCACAGAGGCGGGCCTGCCGCACGTATCGAAATTTTCAAATTTATAGACTAGAAGGCCCTCGTTAGAGTGCATATCTCCGCCAATTCGTGTACACAGACAGAGAGACAGACACACACACAACGACAAACAGATCGACCAATCTCATAATCTCCTCCAATTCACTTCGTTCCATTGGCTGAGAGAAAAAGTAAAAAAAACAGGTCTGTAGCTGCGCTATGCACAATTAGGCCTATGCCGTGCACTAGTGTAGTGCTACTGCTACGGCACGTCACAACGGCGTTATACCGAAGAAGAAGAACATGGTGGCGTGCTGTCCGTTGCCGAGGTGAACAAAGCGTCCTTCGTGCGTTCCCGTTATCACCTCACCCAGAAATCCGACGAGCGTGAAGAAGACCTTGAAGAAACCTTCCCACTCCCAGCGCCGCAGCCAGGCGGGACCACAGCAGCTGATGAAGTCGACCGGGAACGTGACCGACGACTTGAACTGTGCTCCGGCCTTCGTGCGCGCCGCGAAGTACCGCCGGAACATCTGGACGGTCCACCAGACGGCGAACCCGATGAAAAAAGATCCGGGCAGAGCGTGACCACCAAATGTCCCCATCTTCACCTTTCTGACGTTGCTCACTCACGGCTGGCAAAATCCGTCAGCTGAAAACACAACATGTAGTTTTAAGCTTAAGCCCTACAGGTGATCTAACACTTAGGCTACGTGTAACAAACATAAACATTAACATAGGGCCTAATTATAAACCAGTGCTTTAGTGTTGGTAACTAATGCTCGAAATTGAAGCTCACCATTCACATTTCACATACGGAGACGCGCGACTTCGGCAGTTAAAATAGCAATTATTGGTAGTCTGCATGACGTTGTCGAAGATTAAACGAATATGCCTAGCATCTATCCAACTTTTTAACTATTTTTGTGGAAAATATAGCGTCGAGACAACCAGTGATAACATTCGTTCACCTAATCACCTTACGAATGCTAGATAACTACAGTCAGGTGCTTGACGTTCAGTATGACGCGTCACTCACATAACTGCAAAGAGCTCGTCAGAATGAGCTAAATGGAAAATGAAGATTTGTATGCGGCCTACCGTACTGCGAACGAGGACGGCTACGGTATAAAGGCAAAACAAGACAAGGCAAGAGTGATAACACACAGAAGAAACGGCAATCGCAAATAACGTTTTCTTCCTGTGACAGCTGACATTATAACCGCTATACAAGTATAGACTAATCATAGAGGTAGGTCTACAAGTAGGCCTAATAATGTGAAAGCATGCTCGTTGTCAAAGAAAAAGAAACATCAAAAGACGCTTGTTTGCCGCCGCACTCTATGATCAAAGAACAGCGTCACTACTCGCTATAGCTGCAGTGCAATTATGTAAGATAGTGCACGCGTTTTGTGTGTTCGGTACTCGGCGGCTTGGCCATGCGCAATGCAATCCCAATGCGGCACTATTTTCTGCACCAGCGATCCATACGCCTTTGTCACACAGAGCTATACGAAGAATGATTTCCCTAGTCTCTGCAGTCGATCATCGTCGCTCTGCGACGGCTGCAAACAAACGCTGTTGATGAACCACTGCTATAGCGCGGTCTGCTGCTGCTATTAACGTAATTAATAGCGAGATGTTCGTTATGTTACCCTCGAGCGCAGATCGCATTATGCATCCTATCATTCTGTCTGTCCGTCTTCGATCGCCAGTGCATAGCTGCGGTCGTTTAGTGCTCCGCAAACAGTCAAGAAATCACATCATTATTAAGCTATAGCTGTGCTATGTGCTATAACTCGCAGACTGCTGCTGATTGCCTCCACCAAACGAGTCACAGCCCTGCACCTATTCACGTGAAGTATCTGTCCGTAGACCAGTCTGGTTACTTCGTACAACTTCAACGACCGGCCACGTAATAGGGTGTGTTTGACTGTGCCGCGGGCGAGATTTCTATTAATACAGGTGAAATAGAAATAGGCTACTAGCCCAGACCACGCGACGTGGGTGGACCGCAGTGACGATTGACGATTGAAGCCAACCACATACGACCTGGCCAGCTAGAGACCACCTGTACACGCTCAACGCTCGTTTAGGTATAATACTGCTCAATGCTCATTGCTGCTGCTGTTGCTGCGACATTAGATCAATAACATCTCCGACTCCATCGCCCACACACGTTGCTATTTTTTACAGCTTGAAAAATTTGTGGGATCCAGATTCCAGTAATAGCTGCAATTGCAAGCATGGCCCGTGAAACGAGCGCTGCATCAGTCTATATTACTTACGTCGCGTTTCTTGTAGCTGAATCTGCAAGATTCTGTAAGTTCAATCTAAGAAACGTTGTAGCCTATAGAATAATAGCAAATAGCATTTTCTAAATTTTATTCTATCATTCAAAACACAAAAGGCATAATCCCATGCACATACATACAAACAATCAATAAGAATTAAGAACACAAAAACTCTGCTATCACAGCAATAGGCCTACAGTAGATAAACGCACCGTCGAAGCACTGCAAGGTAATAGTCTTAACTCTAACGTGAACAAATAGGCCCTAGTTGACCATTCGTTCACTGTAGCGTTATACAGTGATCCATACATTGTAGTTCTTCAGCTGAAGCGTTTAACCGCGCCTGTGAAAACCAATACTCCGGACTGAATAGCAATAACATAAGGCCTATAGGCGACCCATCCTTCCGAGGCAGGCACATTCCCTATCAGACATCTCCTCCATGCGATTTCGCAGACTAAGAAATCCCCTTGCTGGTGAATGACTTATGTAGGCATGTTCAACATGTTCGGCCGAATTTGAGCCTCACTAATAAGCTAGGCGGCATCACAGGCTAGAGACTGTCGCACAGCAGCGTGTGAGAACCTATGTACGATCGCGTATAGGCCCTTGGTGTTTGACATTTAAAAGTTTACTTGATGCAGCACGACAAGTTCTTGCGAAATCTCAACTTTACGAATATACTCACTTACTAACTTCTTGTACAGAAAATTTTTTGAGTCCACCACATTTTTACCGAGCAGAGCCTAATCGGGTTAAATTTTGCGCAGGTGCAACAATCTTGGGGGATTATTTCCGGTGGGAGACTGATCTTAGTTATCTTCCTCGTCGCCCGCATAGTCAGTCCACTTATTTAGGTAGCATGGTCGATCGGTGCGCAATGTATTATGTAGTCTAAGCATTATAGACCGCAATGTCTGCAGTGGAGTGGAGTGGACAGTAGAAGAAATATCTTCTTAATACTCGGTAAACTATAGGAGGTCTACTGTCAAACTGTATCAAGTTGAAATGTACACGTAACCTGCACGTAATTTTTGCAAGCGCAGTACACCTATAGCAAAGCCAACTCTATAGTACATGCATAGTCGCCGAAAATTGCAGCCTAAGCGTAATAGCAAATTATAGCATATTAAATTGATTTCATGCGAAATGTAGGCTAGGTTTAATCAAAAGAAAAATAGATCACGAAGCAAACTGCAAACATGAGCTTTGCAACGCCACATTTAGGTTGTCAGATATTAGGAACTTACCTGGCGACACGGTTATGCTGCTGGCCTGGCTGCCTGCTAAGCAACTGCAAGCGGCTTCACCTGTATTAGCTAGCCGCACAGACTAGCACACAGCCAGCTCACCTGATTAGGCTACTGCTGCCTTCACGCACTGAAAACTTGATCAATGACGTTGATCGCTCCATTTCGTGCACCAATCAGTCATTGAATCGTTAATTAAAACGCATAGGCCCTATAAATTTGCTGATGAGCTTTGGCTGCGGCCTCTTCAGCGAGATATGATTTAAATCAACCAGCTACACGAGGCTTGTCTTGATTTGCCCTTAAGGTCAAAAGTTTTTGGCTGACCTTTAAAATCGGTCTTTTGCTACACTGTTTTGTCTGTTGTCTGACGCACGTATTGTAACTAAACCGTACGTCGCATATAGGGAGGTCGGCGATGGTAGCCTACCGTTGAATAGGGCGATGACGAGTTCCTGTAGGCTGTCGACCATGTCTCTATCTCCAGCGTTTTGGTCGCAATTTTGAATGCAAAGTTGTTGCATGAAGCCATCACCCATATGCGCTGCGCTGCATTAGGCATAGCGTATCGTATCCTGTAGTGTTGATTGTAGCGTTCGATATAACAGCGTCACGTATCGTATCGAGTGTGGGACTGTAGCTGGAGTCACTCGGGGAAATCGCTTTGTTTCCGCGACCGAAAATCGGACGCTGCTTTTCGGATATAGGCGGTACGATCGGCCCACCCTAGCAACAGCTGGGCGTCATGTTTCACGTACGGGACATGCTATTGTATAAGCGGGTTATGCCAGCGTATGTTGTCTACGTTGTGACGTCATATCTAGGCCTATTGATGTAAGCGATAAAACACGACGTGCTTCAGGGACCTACATTAACCACCGACGTGATGACGTGTCGTAGGCCTGCCTATGCAGCAGTTCTACGTCAGGGTCGACGTCCTTGGCATCATGGATGTAGCAAACGTTTTTTAAAAAATTTTTGCCACGTTTTTGAAGTTTTGTTTCGTTTTTTCAATGTTTTTTAATCAATGATACGGTGACGCTGCTATATCGAACACTATCGCAAGCGCGCGGTAGCGCAGCCCTGTGTTAACGGCGACCGGCCAAGTCAATGGAGAATGGCAAAATTCGACCCCGCGCAGACCCGAAACCCCTCAACCGATTGACACAAAATTTGAAACAGGTGATTACGTTCGCGAGATGACCAGCTGTGCAAAATTTCGTGCAAGTCCATTGGGGCTTCTCGACAAATGGGTGAAATATAACGGAATTTTTTTAGTATATAGGGGCCTATTGACAGTTAGACGATGTGATGGTGAGTGATATCACCTTTTTATGATTTTTGCTGTTTTCGATGTGTCACTCATTGCTCGTCGCCGTTAACAAGTGTATAAACTGATGTTTTGTACATTTATTTTTTGTTTTAACTTTGGGAAATAGGAAATAAGACCTATTTTCGTTTTTTAATTTCCAAATTCTAACTAAGGTAATAAGTAATAAATTGTTTACCTATTTCCAATAGTAAAATATTAAATAGGTAAATACCGCCGGTAGGTAGATGGTTTGAGCATTATAATTTGAAAATTCCGTGCAGCCTTCCAGTCAGCAAAATATTGAAATTATCATATTACATATTCTATATTCTATGCTTGTTTTGTTTTATAAACAAACTTTACGAATATGTTTACCGAAGATACTGACAAGTTATGCGACCGCTGGATTGTAGAGTTTGATTGTCGGCGAATGTGGACAGCTTTTTCACAGCTCGATTCCTTTGATGGCACTATGAACCATGCTGGTTCAACATACTATCAGCTGGATGCTAACAATAGTCAAAGTCCGTGGAATAATGGCGACTGTAAGACTGATGGATATCGTCTGTTAGTATGTTTTATGTCCAGAATCTCGGATGCAGTGAATGGGGTGTCTGCTATTGGTTCTGGAAATGATGACACTACACGACAAACATCTTTAGATGAAGCCATCGCTCTTCTGGAGCATATATATCGGCGTTTCAGCGGAGTACTGGAGCATGGTGAAGTCGAAGACGTCCAACTGAGCTTGAAACGCCACGCCGTCTTGGCACCACTTCGTAAAAGTGATCGAACAAAGGCAAAGGTAACCAGGTTTTAATTTTTGACTACTTGTTCGGTGGCTCTGTATGCTGTACATTAATCCGATCAAACTTGCAGTAACATGTGATTATCGAAAAACCTGTTATCAAAGGGGACGATACTGATAAATGTTTATTTTATCGATGCAGAGTAATTTTAAGTTCTATTTTGGAACTAGTGTCGATTTCTCGTGTGCTTGAGCAAGGTGGCTGGCTGTCTTAATTATGTTGTGGTTAGTGTAAATGGGCAAGTGGATAACAGTAGGTGTAAGCTGTTATGGTGTGGCTGGTCTGTTACTTCTTATGGTAGACTGGCATACTGGCATTTACTGCATTGCAGTTTTGCGGATGCTGCATTTTTGCAGTTTTTGTGATGTTTTCTGCAACACAGCGGGATATGAAGACATTCTGTAGACCTGTTATGTGAAATATATTTTGTTCTATTATTTACTATGCAGCGTGTATAGTGTGTAGTGTTGGTTGTTACTTGTTACTATAGTTTTGTGTAAATTGTTAAATCTTATCCGCATTTTTTTTACTGAAATAAGCAGTGGAAGTTACATCTGGTGAGGTGGGCTTTTGCTCAATGGTTTACATCCATTTCCCAGAATGAGGCTGGTTAAATGAAGTGGGATACTGGGATAGTGCATAACCAAAAAATGAAGGATTACTTAATTTTAATGTCTTGGTTGTCATCACATAATAATTTATTTCAAGTGCAGTTTATGTGTCTTATATTGTTCTCCACACAACAGTAAAACACAGTAAGCACAGGAAAGCATCTTATTTCTGGCTTTCATTATGATTTTATAAACATGTTGCTAAATATTATAAGTTTGTCTATTTCACTGCTAGTATCACTTCTGTTGTCAGCTCATATTTTTAGTGGTGCTTGTTGTGTTCCAGGCAGTATTTGATCGACAATGGATAGAGTGTAAGACTGTGGATGAGGCGCGGTGTCAAAGCAAGCTTGCAACAATGACTGATTCGCCTTTGAATCAGCTGCCAAGCTTCAATGAGGTCATCGCAAGATGTCAAGAAATGCTGGAGAAGATTATGTCTAGTCTGCCCAGGCCATTTCTTTTGGAGGTTGCCCAGCGGGTTAATGAAAAAGTGGAAAGTAACAGTGCTAATGTGCAGTTTTCTAGTTCACCAGTTGCAAAGAGTTCACCAACGAAGTCATCAGCAGAGCTTAGAGTACAGCGGACGAATATTACTGGTGCTATGAAGTTTCCTGAGAAACAGAGCACACAACCAAATGCTGCAGTAGCACCAAAGAGGAGGAAGACCACTGATCACTCACCATCCACATCCTTCGCCGTCAGCAAGGTACCAGAGATAAAAACTTCTGATGAGTTGGGCACTGATGGCACAGACAGTGAAGATTGGTGGAATGATGAGCCACCAAAGAGCAAATGTACTAAGAAAGTAAAAAAGACATGGAGCAGTAATGAGGAAGAGCAGGTGTACAAGGGTGTGAAGGCACATGGAGTTGGCAACTGGGCACTTATTCATGCTAACTATTTACAAAATAGAACAAATGTTGACATCAAGGACAAGTGGCGCACCATGCTGAGACAAGGACGACTGAAGGAACTGGAACGTCAGTTTGGTCCGCTGCCAGTCATCTAAGTTTACAGTTTCTGACACATCTGTTTGTTCCTATTTTGTTTATTAGCCTATCTGGTGTGTTTGAGCGTTAGCTCAACTTTTGTGTGATTAATTTCATTATGATAACTTGATGATTTTTCTTGTTAGTTACATGAACTGATCAGTTTGTGAAGTTAAACTTTTGCATTGACATCTTGATAACATTTTATGTAGCATTATGTGATGAAATACTGTTGCTGATGACACAATTTGAAATGGTATTTTTTCTGGAACGTGATTAGTCTTCAGCATTAACATTAATAAACACAAATGTTGTATGGATGTACATGAACTGAAGCATCATACATCTCTGATAGTCCTTTTGTAAAGTTCTTCATTGTGACTGTATTTATTTGGCTGCCATAGCTACTGCTGTTGTCTTCGTGCTCATTAAGTTTTTGGCTGATTGTTGATAGAAGTAAGAAGGAACTACTTGCTGCAGTGCCGCTTTGACAAGACTCAGAAAAGCTTTGCAGTCAAGTGGCGTGAGTGTTCGAGTGATTTTGTCTAATACTGCTAGATGCCAGCCAGAAACACGTATGAGAACAACTCACCCATTATGCACATGAGAGGTTTTTGACACTGTGCACTATATAAATTTTTGTTTTGCTTACTTACACTTCTCCCTGCCCATCTAGCCATCTTTCATGTATTGGCTCCAAACTCAAAAATAAAAGTGGAAAAACAAAAATTGGCTAGGCCATAGGGAATGAGTATTTGGTGTGCCAATGTTGAATTTGGATTTATGTACTAGTTATATTTTTTGCAACTTTGAGTGAAAGAGTGTACATTATGACAAAATATGGCAGAAATATCAACTACATAATCTGTGCTGAGGGACATGCTATTGACTGTTGTTAATGGTTAACTGACATTATTAGCATTAACAACAATTAGTTAATAGTAATAACGTATGTTCATGACACTTTCCCAGCAGCATATCTAATATATCTGATGCTCTGATGATTTACGGTCTATCTTCTGGCATCTCAAAACTGGCACACATGTATAAGCTAAAATATATCCTAGACTTACTACTGTCTAATAAGAAAGGATCTTCTAGTAGCTCTATAAGAATAAGACTGAGAATGCAAGTATATGCTCAGCAACACAGTTTATGCATTCAACTGTTATTACTGACGAGCTGAGAGGTGAATTTCACAAATATCACACAGTCAAATGCGTCAACATTACATCAACAAACAGCACAGACAAGTAATTAATTAACAGCCAGTAGCTCACGAACCCAAACACTGCTTCATAAACCATGGTTAACATCAATCACATTTACTTCACTTCATTGACAGTGCAACAGGAAATTCTGCATAGCAGCAGTCCCCATTATTGACCATTGATTACGAGGACCACTGGCATGCTGAGTGTCAGTCGCAGATACTGGCTCATGCAATTGATCTTAGTCTGTACAAAATATGTTTTTCTCGGCACAGCACAGTAAGCAGGCTACGCATTCAGAACTGGTCAGCTTTGCAACTACAAATACCATGCATCGTGTATTATGACTACATCCTGCCCATAAGATCCTGTACTAAATGTCTCTTTAGAAAAGCATAAGGGACTGTTGGAAATTTTTTAGACTGTGCATCCTCGGTCATAGCAAAACACACGAGGACGAACTGCAGATGTTGCAAACGTGCCATCTACTTGTCCTAAATGACCCAACTAGCCACGTGTCCAGCGAGAAGCAGAAGTGTGTTCACACACTTGCATCACACACTGATGCACTGTTGACTTCTGTCTGAAATGTACTGGCTACAAATGCACTTACTGACTATCAGCATTAACAACTGAACTACCGTGGATCCACACATGCTTCTGGAAAGTAATCATGCTTGCACAATTGAGCAGTCACCAAAACCACCGCCGCTAAGGCCTTGGAACGCAACAAACCGTTAAGTTAGGGCCGGTTTCTGGATTTTTTTAGTTAACTGATCAGTTAGTAAACCATCTGTTAACTGTAACTCGCTAGTTAAGTTTGTGTGCGTTTCTGAACAAAACCTGACTGGCTGTCAGCTAACTGAGCGGTAAACTATAGCAACGATGCACACGACACTTATCACTTGCGCCTAGTGCAGGCGGGCGTCATGAATATTAAGCGCTCATCAGCCAGCCCACGAGCAAGCCAAGCAATTGTGGACAGCCATTTTGTCTATTCATGAATGGATTTCGTAGTAAAATTTGTAGCAGCAAACATCTCCTCGTGCGTTTTGAAGACATTGCTATACGGTAAAAATCGTTTTATAGTATCACATTCTTCAATTAACTGCTTGCAAAATGGTACAAAAGTTGCATTAAATACGATAACCACGATCGGCAGTTAGCTAACTGGCTGATTTCGGCCAGTTAAATTTTTGGCCATTTTGACCGTTGGTTAGTGCAATGGGAAACGTGAGTTACGCAAATCTGCCAGTTAACGCTAGCTTGACCGGCTAGTTAAGATACAGAAACCCGTCCGGACCGCTAAGATTCCACGCCGCTGCCAATGCCAATAAGCTAGCGGTTTCAGTGGTTTAGCCAAAAATAAATAAAATCAAACAATGTGTTGTGCTCACACTGCCGCAAGCACAGCCACCACACAAGTGCATGTGTCCTCATCCGTCATCAGTTATGCAGTGTACCATAGGACGTACTAACGTGACTCCTAGAAAAATGGTAGTTTATCATGTGTCATAACGAATCACATAAACTTGTTGCTTTTGGTCTCAAAAATTACAACCAGAGACGGACACCTTACCGATTTGGTCCAACCAGCCGCTAACTCAACGGCTTATTGGTTTAAACTGCTAAGCCAGCCATTAAGGCTTCAAAGCAGCTGTTGAAGCCTTAGCAAATGGTTCCGGGGACTAACAATACCGATTTATATTCAGTACATATGTTACACCAGTCAAATGAAATGTCTGCACTCTGCAAGTTCTAAAGACGAAAACTCGCACACAGATGATGCTAATTAATTTACAGTTTACAGTGCACTGTTATTTCATAAAGTCTCAATGACGCTGATGCGCGTGATAATCAGCAACAGAGTTCCACAGCTGATTCTGCTGCAACTGACTCACTGCTGGTAACGCGGACGACACCAAAGCAAAGTTGTTAACATCGTCACCGTCATCATATCGTCGTCGTTTTGCTGCAGTGTGTGCATGTCCGCTGTTGGCGTGAATGGTCTGCGCAATGTGTAGGAACAAAGGAGGGAAGTCATTGTCGATGCCGGGGAACGAATGGTGTTGTGTAGTGGAGGCTACAGTCGTTACATCGAGATGCACGAGGTTGGCGATGACGTTTGTGTCGTCCAGCTGACGCAATGCAAGCACTGTGCTGACGACTGCCGGCAGACTACACTCGCCAAAGTCACGTCGTAGTGTGTCGACTAGAGCCATGTCAACATCAGTCACTTCGACCAACAGATCACTCGCGGACTGCAGCACAGCACACAACCACCAACAGTACATCTCCAGTCTGACTGCATCGGTGGTCCACAAACTTGAACCAAAGGCCGCAAAACATGGTCACAGCAGGTGGGCCAATACAAAACAGCAGACATAATGTTGTGTTGTATTATTTGGCCGAGCTTGGCAGTGTGTTTATGCCTGAAATTGGAGGCAGGCACCACTTGTTACATCCATAAGCCAGTAAGTAACACAGTAGATGAATAATTGGCAAGGAATAATTTCAGATATCATACATGTATTTCTGGTGTTTATGATGAAGTTTATTCGCCATGACAGGCAGTAAAAAAGACAAAAAAAGCCATGCAATACAATTATGATACATTTATGATTTTCTGTTGGACACCATGGGTCAGATAACCCATCGTGCATTGGACGTGGCCTGGGGGCCAGACGGGTGCATCACTGCTCTTGCTCAACATTGAGTGAATTTAAATTTCGCTTAGACCTAACGTTTAAACTATAGTTTTAAACCAAACCTTAATCTGGACTCTAAAGTATGGTTTTAAACCAACGCTCAGATTAACGTCAGTCTTAAAGTCGGTTTTAAACTTAAGTATTAAACCGAAAACCTACTTCCTTGGTACCCTATAAATATGCCTATCTGCAACCGTTTTCACGGAAGACTTGCCAACAACGGTAAAATAATGACTTTTGGGGGTACCACTCTTTGATGCCCTTGTGTGCAGGTTTTCTTGAATCTAGAAAATCGAGACTTGGACCATTAAAATCTACGTTCAATGGTGAAAATTCCATATGCAGCTAGTCTTGGTCTATCTGTAGTGAATTTGGCGAAATTTGCTCTTGAAATGTGTCTTGCAGCCAAAAATTGTTAAAACAATCCATAAAAACCCCCATTTAGGCATTCAAAGTCAACCAAGGTCATTGAATTTGGTGACAATCGAGAGCCATTGTACGACTTCCTATTTGTGATTAATAGTAACCTAGGCCCTATATCACACCATTATTGAGATACAGCAACTTATTGGCTAAAAATCGCAAATTTTTCCTACCCCCTCTCATTTGGCGCCCTCGTTTGGGGTGACTCCATTCAAATTTATGGAATAGCTTTACGGTTGCTGAAACTAGAGTCTTCCAGGCAGCCGATGGTGAAGATTTGGTGATCCTAGCTTGCACTGTTTTTGACTGATCCACCCATGTGACGGACGGACAGATGAACAGACAGAATTGCGATGGCTAAGATGAGCTAAAGCGCGTAAAAAACATAAATAAATTAATATCGTACTGCAGTCATTCATTCAAAGGTTAATATAGAAACAGACAAAACACTGTTACACAACTGAACGAATCAACATTCAATTAGACAAATAAAACAAGAAATTTAAACTAATGCTCAAGAGATTCGTGAAAGTCTATAGCAGTTCTGGTTCAGTAGTTTAGCTGAAAGTTGGGGTGTTCACGTTAAGTTAATATACAAATACCAAATTCTCTGTCTGGATCGCATAATGATAGTTACGTGGTGCCCCCTTGTGAATGATATAGACTTGTGTCGCAGCCCGAAATGGCAAAAAATCCATAAAACCCCCTATTTTGGCATTCAAGGTCATTAAATTCGGCGCCAATCGAGAGCCAGTGTACGACTTCCTATTAGTGATTAATGGTAACCTAGGCTCTATCTCGCATCGTTACTGAGATACAGCAACTTATTGACCAAAAAATCGCAAGTTTTGCCCACCCCCTCTCATTTAACGCCCTTGTTGGGGGTGACTCTCTTCAAATTTATGGAAAAGCTTTATGGTTCCTGAAACTAGAGTCTTCCAGGCAGGAGATGGTGAAGATTTGGTAATCCTAGCTTGCACCGGATGGAGAGACGGACAGAACTGCGATGACTAAGACGAGCTGAAAGCAGTAGCTGCTTTCGTGCGTAAAAATCGTCTACAAATTGTCAGTGTAAAGCATTCTAATGTAGTGTACTATAACTACTATTGCTATTGCTGCTACCTTATGTCTAGATGCCTGGACGTCCGCTGCAATGCAGCTGATGAGCGAGTGCAAATAGTTCAAACTGGACTCCGACTGATCACTCTGATGCAAACAAATATTAGACACATTAAAATCTCCCAGTTTAATATCATTACTTTCTACCACCATCTCACTACAGTTTATGCTTATGTGGCTTCAATACACTAAGATGCACGGCTCTTTATAAGAATGTGGCACAACTACTTTTAACTAGACTGACTTTACCCTTCTGCAGAGAATAACTGTTACCATGCAGCTGCTCTAATATTATCACCTGTCCTGTATCAGTCGATCGACCAACAAAATTCGTACTGCACCCCCTACACATTTTTGAATGGCAATGCTTACCGTAATAATTGAAAAAAAACTAGGCCAAAACAATATAGCAATAAACCCAAGAAAACCGTATGCCGAAATCTAAAGACTGTGGGCAAAAGGCACGGACACAGCAAAACTGACGTGAGAGATATACTGACGTGGTAGTTTTCACTTGAAAAGGTCATGGATAGGGAGAGGGTAATGCAGCTATACAGGTAAATGAGTCCATAATGTCAGCTGGGATGAATGGTACAACTACACCAGTGCTTACTTGTCCAGTGGCCACAGACTGCAGCTGCTGCTGTTGGTGGTTTGCTATGCTGTGAGCTGTAGTGGAATTGTTGAAGTACTCTGGTGGCTGATGTGACCGTTCGTCATATCTGTCATATACCACACACACACACACACACACCAACCTCACTGCATATTCTAAGCAATGTATGGCATACGCTTGTCACCAACATTATTGTTATTGTAACATAAGGTACAAAAACAGATACCGTACATTCTAAAGGTTAAAAATCGCCGATAGTCAACAGTGCTGTGACCGATGCGCAGTGCTCATCTCCGTTTCCGAAAGCACATACAAAAACATATAGAATGAAGGAAATAAATTACAGTAGCACTAGGCATTACACAAGCTAGATGGTGCAATTTATCTCTCTGGCCAGAACAGCAGATGACGACATTTATGCATAATCAGTTGAAGCAAACAAGCAGCATGGCTAAAGTATTCTACATGCATTTGATCCTAAAAAAAATCACATCATCTCAGTATGCAGCTGATCTACACCATAGGCCATAAAAAACGTGGCACTTTACTTCCGTTTATCTCTTCACCAATTACTGACCGATTTTCAAAATTCCATGCTTTCGCTGGCATACTCTGTGGACAACTTGCAATAATGTGATTATTATATGTACCACCACACCGTAAATGCGTCTCTACACTAACTTTTGAAATATAAATGAAAGAAAAAACTAACAATAATAACAAACATTTAGGTAAATGAAAAAAACACTTTAGACCAACACTGCAGTGAATGATCCATATGACACAACAGATCATTCACCACAAAGTTGGTCTGAAGTGTTCTATTTCTATATAATCTACACCAACATCAGCGACTGATATGAATGCCCTGTCATCTTACCCAACATCGGCCGATCTGACCATGACGTGAATGAGTGAGTGAGTAGTTTCTTAATGGCACATCAGCACAAAATAGGCCATTCAGTGCCATACATGGTTAAAATTAGTTAAAAGCAGTTAATATATATATTAAGAGCAAAGTTAAAATACTTGTTAAAATCAAGGCTATTAAGCTAATGTAAAAACATTATATACGATTGTAAAAGCCAATATCTTTAACATGAGCGTTCAATTGCTTGTAAGCTAAACAAAGAGTCTGAGAAAACGACAATGTTTGCCTACTTAGTGACCTTCAAAGCAACATCCATAAATTGGCATAGAAGCAAAAAGAGCATTCACAGCTAAGGGATTTTGTGCTCTAAACTACGCTCATCACTGCCCAGAGATAACAATTTTAGTATATGTTTTCTTAGGTCAGTCATCAACTTTCTTCTATAACACTTAACAACAGATACATCATTAAAGACTTCAGTAGCGAGGTATAGACAAGCATTCGTACAATAAAAGATGCACTGCAGAGTTACTGTTTGCAACTACTTATTGCCTGTCTTCTGCCAGTCAGATTAAGATTTTCTCATTAACACCGTCATTGAATGAAATACTAGTATACCGGTAATGCCTTTCTTGAATACCGAAATACCAGTATTGCCAAACATCGTCGGTATTGGAGGCCCTAAACGTGCCAGAGCGACTTGCAGCTATCTGCTTTGTTTTCATTTCACAGTCATTCATCCAGTTATTGAATATGCGAATCCAGTCTGGCATTGCAGCCTGACTGTATCTCAGTCTGACATACTGGAGTCACTGCAGAAGCAAGCGATGAACATTATTTTTCCAGGCTACGACTATAAAACTTTACTGACAATTCATGGTGTTGACACACTCTGCAGTCATCGTGAGGAACTTACTTGGCATTTTTTTTGTTCGACACGTGCAGAATGAAACATGTTATCTTAACTATCTGCTACCAACAAAGCTTGACATTACTGCAAAACTTAGAAACACGAGACTTTTTGAAAATATCAAAGCAAATTTTTTACAAAGCGATTTTTAAACTCTTTTTATTCCATATTCTATTAAAAATTTTCAGTAGGCCTATATAGTATTTTATATTCGTGTATTTTTAATATCGTTGATCATATTGGACAAGGACATTTATGTTTTATCGTGCATTTAATGTTTATTGCTTTGTACTCAATCCAGCCATTTGTCACTGTTACTATTTTTTACTGTCTGCAGAGTGTGCCAGTGAAAGAATTCTGAAAATCGGTCAATATTTGGCAAAGATATGGACAAAAGTAAAGTGGCAGGTTATTTTGGCCCACCCTGTAATGATGTCACATGCCAGCTATACACAATAGAAAATCTACAGCAGGCAGACTTTGCTATCCAATAATCAACACAAAGACATCAACAGAGGAATGGCTGGACTGAGTTGAGCTTTGTGGACATTTATATACAAAGATGATTTAACTATCAGCTGATGGTCACCCATTCATTATACTAACTAGGCCTGGCATCAACTAGCATCATTGATCTGACACGCTGACCAGTTAACCAATAACCACCACATTAACCCGCCAACAGTAGCATTAAAATATACAGTGCATAATAAGCCACAAACTCCACATGTCACAAACGAGACTGAAAATCAACAGAAAATAGCTACAAAAGAGACTAAATATGCTTACAGCACACGACTCGGTGGAGGTTGATACGAGAGTTGCCGATACTGCTCATGCTCGGCATGAGACAGGTCGGCTCCATTGCCAGGCGCTGCAGCCATCTCTGACTGAACCACGGCTGAGTTGTCCAGCTTCTGTGCTGCCAATGGTGGATATGAGACCAGCGGAGTGGTCGTACTGTCCTGTGTCTGTGGCACTGGGTATGAGATTGTAGGCAAGTGGCCAGTGTTGGCTAGGTGCGGGTAGGAGACAAGCTGCGGTCGGGACGTCGGTGGAATGGTGACTTCAGGCTCGTCAGACCTCGGCAGCATGTAGAATGGGACGGTGATGTCCGGCAAGGGAGGAGAGGGCGGGGAGTCGGGTGACGACGACCTTCTACGTTCTCTGGACCTGTCACGAACATGTTTGTTGATCTGATGTCTTGGACGTCCCTGCAGCACATGCGTATTGTCCTGCAGCCTGGAATTTGCTAGGTAGTGACAGCTGTTCGAGACTAATCACCAATCACCATTCACCTTGATGTTTCTATAGTCATTAAAACTAAACTTATAGCAGGGTTTGTGGCTTCAACTTACTGTAGCATATTTGTGGTAGCTTTGCTATAAGAAATGGATGGACACAAACTCATTATCGCTTCACCGTAGAAAAACATCACAATGCTTAATTTACAAGTTGTTTTTGCTCGGCAGAAGTTTAAAAAGTTGAAGTGGATTTGGTCTCAGTGAGGCTACCTATTCCATGAAAATTCGACTGACTTTAGGTCCCGTTTTTCCATGCACATTTGATGGCCGATCAAACTGATCTCCGATCAACTTTGGGACTTAATCGGAAATCATCTCAAAGATCGTTTTTCCATCAACAATTAGCGACGAATTGTCCATCAAATCTCCCATCAAGTTGATGGCCGAATATTGGCCGATCAAGTCAGATGACTGACGATTAAACGTGGCGATCTGCAGTACGTTGCTTATTCGCACCAGAAACATCGCTTCACTTCGATGGTCAGAACGGCAATTCACGGATTAAAATAAAGTTCCAGGCATGGCGATCAATCACTATCGATTAATTTATACTGTGCATGATGTTTTGTGAAGAAATAAAATGGATAGATGCTCCCATATTGATTTGCGATAAAACGTATTTTTGACAGCATACGATATCGTTGATATCGTTGCTATGACGACGTTTACTGGCTACGGGCGTCCACTCGCAGTGCATGCTGGGTAATTTAGCACAACACAGAAATTGAGGTCACTGTCAGCCAATCAGATTGGCATAAAGTAGGCTCAGTTGACGGCGGATCAGCTAATCGCCAATCACGTAATTGGAGATCGAAAATGCATGAAAAAACAAAACACAGTTGATCGGCGATCAATTCTGAACATCAACTTAATCGAAGATCAATAAACCGAAGATCAAATTTGATTTGATTGGCGATGGAAAAACCGGACCTTTGTCAGCTTAGTTAGGCTTAACTTCGTCTAGGTCTTAGACTGAAGTTTTGGCTCAACAAAATCACTTCACCTTTTAGCTTAACTCTGGTTGTAGACTGGACTTGAGCTCAGCAAAAGATTCAGCAAGATGCTAATTCCAAAAGTGAAAGTCACACAATGTAATAAAGACAAAGTTAAAGGTTAAGTGTCACAAAAAATTTATTGCAGAATATCTTTGGATTTCGTATAATATTTATATTACAAATATATGCATCATGCTTTACATTAAAACAGTTATTATTAAAAAAAACAATTTTGATGATAAATCTTTGTGCTGTAAATAGCTCCAGACTAGATTAAATTTTAACCAAACTATTTTTACACAGTACTTGGTTCCTTTCCAGTAACTTATAGCAGACAACCGTACACGTAAAACGTGGCATTTAATCTCATAGAAGCATTAAAAACTGTTAATTGTTTAACTATTAAGTGTAAAATAAGATACAAAAACATTATATACATTCACAACAAGCAAATAAACAAACAATAAACCAAAAAACAGAACTTTTGATGGCTTTGCCGCCAAGAGATGTGCAGGTCCTTAAAACGCAGCTGGTTCCTATTCACCCGCACAGCAAAGAAAGCAAAAGTCTTCATCACCATACAAGTAAACGGGAACCAGCTACCAAGAATTTTGTTAAGTCACAAAAGTCCTTGTAGCTGGTTCCCAGCAGGTTTGGGTTAAAAATTAACTACACATTTATTATCAAACATTTTGCGTTGGTAACATGCACATGGCTTTTAGTAGAGGTCTACTATCTGAAAATACATTAAACTGCAAAGGTCAATTTTGACGGAAGGCGCCCTTTAAGTCTGCAAATTGAACGTACGATAGTATTTGCTAGACTGTTTAGTACGCATGTGTCACCTGCGCATCTGGTTTGCTTTTTGGTCCAACATCCAAGCGGGTGTATTGTGAGTACTGTACAAAGATTGTTCTCCAACCAATCTTTGGTGGATGTTGTCTATACTCATTTACCATCTCCTCGGCATCCTTTAATTCTTGCATGTACAGAAATGCCTGAAATAAATGCACCAGGTATGTCAAAAAGAAGGTTATAGCAGCCCATACCTCTTCGTGCATAACCCATCTCACATGTTACCATCCAATGACACAAGTGAAAACAGCCCACCTTAAAGTTAACCCCAGCCAGACAGGTCAGTACTCAAATTTATCTACTGCGTAAAAATGGAAGGCTGAATCGACCTGTATGGTTGGTTATATACCGAGATGGTCCACCTATCGGCAGTCACCCAGTCAAGTAATACACACCTGATAGCAACCCAACCGGGAATCAAACACATGATCCTAAGTGTAACCGATATCCTACCATTATGCCATCAGGACACCTGTAACAGTCAAGCTGTATAAAACAATATCTAAAGACAGCGGGTGACTTTAAATTTCGCTTAGACCTAAGTTTTAAACTATAGTTTTAAACCAAACCTTAATCTAGATTCTAAAGTATGGTTTCAAACCAATGCTCAGATTAACTTCAGTTTTAAACTCGGTTTTAAACTTGAGTTTTAAAGCGAAAACCTACTTCCTTGGTACCCTATAAATACTAGTCTGGGCAGCTTATACGTTGCAGCAGTATGTTGGAAAAAAGCAGCAGCCTTGTGGAGATTGACCATCGCCGAACTCTCTGCAAGTCCCTCGGCTCGACGGACTTGGTGATAGTATCCTCCTCGGGCCAAGTAACGCAGGAAGAGCTTCATATGCTCAGTACTGGTGTAATATCTTACATTTGCTCTATCAACCTGACGACGCCACCGGATGTATTCTAAGGCTAGCTGGTGAATCTGTCTAGCACTCAGATGTGTTGAAAGAAACTCATCTTCGTCAGATAAACATGATTCGCACTGTACATTAGGTGCACGTCGTAGCCGATTGAGCCCTAGAACGCCAGCAGCAATAGCAACCTCTGGGTAAACAAACGTCATTTTGTTTTCGCTAAATCGAAAGTTAAAGTGGTTTTGGTTTTAAACCAAACCTAAAGACTAGTCTTTAAGAAGAAATGCCTATCTCGATGCATTACGGAGATCACGTTTGAAACTGGATTGTTCAGATTAAGTTTGGTTTTAAACCGAAGTTTGGTATTATGTTCAGTTCTAACCTTGGTTTCAGCAGAAGCATCAGGTTTATAACCCTACTTAAAACTGGATTTAATCGTCGCTTTAAATTTTGCATTAATTAGGTTTCAAACCAAGTTTTGGTCAAAAACTAGAGTTTAAAACTTAGGTCTAAGCAAAATTTAAAGTTACCCAGTGTGTATAAATTATGTAGCAGTGCACTGTTGTTAAGTTATATGGATTGAACAAATACTACTATAACTAAATTGTAAACATGCATTCTGAATGTCAACACAATTGCGCAACGTTAAGTCAAGCGTAGACCTATAAATGGTAATGGCCCGCTATTCTGAAGGTCTGCTATTCCACGTGTTAGGGTTAAAGTTAGGATTATAGCTAGGGTTAGGGTCAGGGTTATGGTTAGGGTTAGTGGGAATAGTGGACTTTTTTAATTGTGGACTTTTTTAATTGTGGACCTTCGAAATAGCTGACCCAAATGCTATAAACCTGAGTTTCTTTGATGCGCAGAGCTGAAATGACTGGTCCAAAAGGGCGGCCAAGCTCCATCACATCGTCCATGTCAATGTCTTCTGGCAGGTTACGCAGATGAACCACGCGGCTTGGATCATAACCACGGCTCGGAGGTGCAACTTTTGCACGCTGCCACATTTACCACAGCCAACTTAATGATCAATAGTAACCACGGCATACATAAAATTCTAAAAGTAAAACTAGCAACAGATTTTAAAAATGAATTCAAATGGAACTGGTATCCTTTCAAAACATTAACTGACAAATAATCTGCAGATCTCGTACAATGTCAATTTAAGACAAGTGCCACATGTATGTGTAAAACATCAGCCATTTACACTAGCAGAACGTTGCTTTTTGTACATAAGTAATGAAAGCCAAAACACTGATAAAATACAATAACAATGTTCACTCAAAAAATAATAAATGTAAGAATTAAATCAGAAAAATTATTTTCAGTCTGGGCCAGACTGATGTCACATTTTATTTTCAGTCCTGGTCGAGGTGCTCCATAAATAGCATTATTGAAGCAGGTGTGCTGATAGCCCCTGTGCAGTCTATTGGTAGCGTCCGCATCTGTTGCATGAAAGGTCTCGGGATCGAGTTCTCGTGCGTCCAAACTTTTTCCAACTTTTTCTCTTCTCTGTCGTAATTAATACAGAACGTCTATGAACCCTGCCACGACACTATAACGTATTTATATCAGTCTTATTCAGTATTATATTAGAGTATAGCTCAAACAAAAGTTGTTTTTTGTAGAATGTATAACTTTTTAACTTTAACAGCTCGCGTGCAACATTTGGCACCACGCTGCGAGTGGTTATCGGTCATGGCGGTAAGGTAGCCGGAAGAGACTACAATTTGTGTCTGTATTATCGTGTAGGGTTCACTGATTACCATTAGTTTAAAAAGATAGCAACAATCAGTTTGATTTTCAGCCATTTGTGTGTTGTTTGACTGACTAAAAACACTTCATAGCAATTGAATAAATTATATTTGACTATGCTTTGTACATTAATCCATTAAAACGACTGCATTAAATCTTGGATGGTACTTAGACAAAGTCTGATAGAAGATAACTCATGTTTTATCTAAAAGACTTTGTGCATTACATTAGGAGTTTTTGTAGGCCTGAAGCTATTAGAAGTTAACTTTCTATACTTTGTAAGAAATACTTTCATTATAAGAACATTATTGCTAAAACGGCTGTCTAAAAAATGCAGGTCACATAGTTAGCGAAGGCCTAACACTAAATCAACGTAACGTAGGCCTACCAAAACAATGCTACAAATTAGCTTACTATCTTAAGCCGGTGGCCACAAACTATGACAAAACTCAACAACAACAACAACAGCATCATTTTCCACAAATTTTCATTTGTGGAAATACACCTTATTCCGCAAGTTTTTTTCAGCAACAAAAATTCCGCAAAATACACCTACCGAAAATTCCGCATTCCACAAAGTACACCTTCCCCACATTGGACCTATAATCTAGACCGGGGAGTACAGATTGATGTTATTTATACAGATTTCGAGAAAGCTTTTGATAAAGTTCCACATCAAGGTCTTATCAGTAAGCTGAAGGCAGATAATTTTAATAGCGAATTGTTACGTTGGATTCAAGACTTCTTGTGTAATCGAAAACAACCGGTTGCAGTTAGTGGAAGTTACTCAGATTGGTACAGAGTACAAAGTGGAATTCCTCAGGGCAGTACTCTGGGACCATTCTTATTTTTAATATACATAAATGATTCAATAAGTGTAGCTCAGGACACAGAATGTAGAATTTATCTATATGCAGATGATGCAAAAATATATAGAAATATAACTGATGTGAAAGATGTACAGTGTTTGCAAAGGGTTATTGAAAGGGTTATCAAATGGTGTGCCGAATGGTTACTACCCTTAAACGTCGATAAATGTAAAGGTATGACGTTGACGTCAAACATTACTAAAGACACGTCATATAGAGTTAATATTAAAGAAAGTATACATACTATACAAAAGGTCGATTGCATCAAAGACCTTGGAATACTGATTGATTTACAATTAACATTTAAAGATCACATTCAAGATAAAATTAATAAAGCATACAGTATGATTGGTTTACTTAAAAGAAATTTTATCAATATGGATTGTAAAACTTTTATTTTACTATACAAAGCATTAGTTCGTCCTCATCTTGAATATGCAAATTCTGTCTGGTCACCTTATAAAA
>Ga0209367_1002434_pt1 | contig 24579 bp, 16 predicted proteins | sample WorMetLIZISLAND2_FD_187412 | JGI IMG/M metagenome (GOLD analysis project Ga0209367, IMG submission 187412) | Marine gutless worms symbiont microbial communities from Max Planck institute for Marine Microbiology, Germany - Olavius geniculatus... ... | reverse complement strand
TAAAGTCAGCTTGTAAGGACGCCATATGCATAGCCCCATCTAAGGTTACCCAAATGATTTTTGCTGTTTTAGAGGACTGATATCATCACATCGTCCTTACACACAGTTGTAAACTGGTAAGTTTTTTTTACATATATCGCTAGCAATAACGACTCAACCCGCACAGCACTGTTGTGTGCGCTGCTGTCTTTGCTTGCAAGCTGATGCTGACAGCAAATGCAGTGGCGATGCCAGGATTTGGCGCGGAAGAAGGGCGCGGGAGCGCAGAGATGGGTGAAAATAACTTTGAACTACATGTACTTAGAGATATTATAAAATGCATGCAATAAACACAGCTGTAGACCCACAGTGCTCGATAGGCTTTATTATTTCAATCCAATGCAACGCACGCTGCGCACGATTTTTTTGTATTTTTGACGCAATAACGTGCGCGACGCAAGGGACTTTGGCGAGACATTGTGCGGCTTCAGAGTGAGCTGGGATGAAGTATGAAGGCATGGGCACCACTAACTAATGACTGGGGCCGCCAGTCATGACATGGTGTGATATAGGCCTAGTTTTGAACACGCATGATTGAGTTTCACCTATCTGCTGTTAGACCTACTCCAGCGATCCATTCACAACCTATCAACTTTCACGCCAAGATCTATACTCTACTTACTTCAGCGAGTTTTGCCAGTAGGGTTCGCTGACTGTTTTATGTGCGTTGAATTGGATCGGTGGCTACACTTACAGCCTATCGTCAAACTTCAATCGTCGCACCATTAGCGTCTGTTCCAGACGGTCAATAGGCCTACGCTATTAGAAGGTTTTATGTAGCACTATAGCTTGTCTGGATTATGCTTGTCACACAGCTGAAATTTAGTCTAGTTTTGGTGCAGTTTTATTGAGTTGAATGACTTATTGTTAAGGCGCTGGAAACGCTGGAAACGCTAGACCAAAAAAACTGAGTGAAACTTATTTCTGGGAATTTGTCCGGCAGTGATTGGATTATTATTTTTTACACCCTCAGTACTGATTTCCGGTAAAAAAAAACTAAAATAAGCAAGGTAAAGACTGCGCGCCGCGGCGAAATAATCAGACGGAAAAGTGCCAAAAAATGAGACAGCGTTACCCCTTTTTATTTCTATTATTGTTAATATATACCCCCGGTAGTAAAGGTTCCCGGGGTTAAAACAAAAAAGGTTTAAAACAAAGTGTCGGAGTGACTAGAGGTCTGGTGCATCGCCGGCCTCGACAAAGGTCTCGCTGATCAGAATAGCGTTAAATCGCTGTGGTAGAACAGAAATGCGCTGCCAAAGAAAAGTCGTGTCGCGTGGGTCTCCAGTGACTGCGGTTGACCGACTATTCCACTGCGTTCAAAAAGTCTGTTGCTGATGAGTGGGTTGTGCCGTGGGTTTCAAACGCCAGTGGCTGGAAGATGTGAGTGGCTGCCAGATCGGCGTAATTGGAAGTTTTCCTGCTCGCTGCAGCCTCGGCCGCTCCACCAGCAGACTGGTATTATTCTTAGACTTACTCTCGGTTAGTTTGTGCAAGGTAACTTACACGATGTGTCGCATCGTTTTGATGAGTAAATAGCGTGACGACAGAACTCACAAATGGCGATTATAACATGAAATTAAACTTAATTTGTATTACAAATTGCACAACAAAGTTAATAAAAACCTAAAGGCATATTATTTGAGTTTTTTAAAGGTTTTAGAGGTTTTTAAACCTTAAGAATCTAGGTTTTCAAATAAGTTTTAGCCTTGACTACCGGGTAGGCTAAGATATGATATTTGAGCAAGTTGTGCCGAGAGGATGCGGAACTTGGCGAGTGTGCAATGATCGTCCTGATATGCTGAGTGACAGTTAAGGCAATATGTCAGCGCGAGATAACTTTGACGTACGTGACATGTGGACGACGATATGATAAACCGCGGGGAAATACGATGATAGACGCGAACTCCATCCGTCGTATTATGCCGTCATCCAATTCCTGTCTCCGCATCCGTCGATAAACTGATAAGTCATTGCCAGTTTGACACAGGCCTACGCGTTTGCATCGCTGTCAGTACTGAACTGAATACGAAGCTATAGCTGGAAAACGGGAATAGTGTGAAGTCGCATTAACGCTGTTTATTAGGCTAATGTCCGTTTTTTTTTCAGTCGAGTCGATCAAACTTGGTACAAATTTGAAGCAGTCCAACTATTGTAGGCTTTGTATGTGCAACTATAGTAGATATGAAACTACGTTCGTGAAATAAAAAAGACAACAACTTTCTGTGTTTTGGTTAGTTTAATTCTAATATTGCTTAAAACATTATCTGCTTTTAAGAAACATTTGTGAAATCCTGCGCTTTCCATCAAACTTCTGCTGTTGGCTCGCAGTAGGCCTACACAATGACATTGTGTAGCTCGTTAAAAACCTTACAACAGTGCCTCTGCGATGCGTACAAACTGATGATTCAATAATAATATAATGATGCTTGCGTGTCTATAACAATAATCAGTAATTATTACTGAATTGTTATAGACACGCAGGCATCGCGGATTTATTTCAGCAATATAGTCTCTCGACGGCGTTTGTTTTACGTTATCGTTTAGATGCGCTGTGCTTGCAGCCGCTGTAACAACTGACTGACTGTGATGAGCCTTGCTGGTTCGTCGCTAACCTCCTACTCCTAGTAGGTCTAGTCCTAGTCACTCTAGTTTCTACCTGCACGACTGCGTGGTGGCCGCCGCAGGCCATTGCGCCGCTCCACCACCGGGAGTCCTTGTCCTTATGCCTCAATTCCACTACTTCGATTTCTTACAGTGGATTTGTTGAACAACAAGCCACCGGCCTCTCCGTTCTGCTTCGGGACAGTTATGTGTTTAAGAGGTTTTTGTAACATGTAACATGGGCTAGGGTATAATCTGCAGTCCGTAGGGGCAGTGCCCGTTTATTTTTCACTGGGGGGCGTTTGAAAAACCGTCGCCAATTTCGGCCTTTCCGGCCGATTGTTCGTCCAGGGACAGGAGCGATATAACGTCTGCCGAGTCGTTACCCATTTTCCTTCAAGACCGTCAGCGACTCAAAACGCCGCTGTTTATGAAATCTGTTTGTGACGATTTTTGGATGGACTGTAATGAATTCCATTTAATCTGCAGTGTCTAATGGATCTATAGTAGCAGCTTTTCTTACTTCGGCCACTTTAACATTTCGATTGACTGATTGACAATAAGCTGAACAACATTGTGACACGTCAGGATTTTTGAGATTTTTGTAAGCCTTCGATTTTAGCCTAATGCATGTTTTATACAACTAATTTTTGTGAATTTATTGCACAGCTTGTTGTATGCCAAATCTATGACAAATCCAAGAAATTGGAGTTAGGTCGTTGCAACCGTTCAGGTGGATCGTAGATCTGATTGTCTTGCGCAGTCGTCTCCGCACTGGAGCGTGTACAAGAACAGCGTCCGAGACCAATTAACTCGACGAGTTTTTAGTCTGGGGCACCACTTTGACTAGTGTCGTGGGGATGTCCAGTCTACCTGTAACACGGTGTGACGCTATGGGCACCGCTTTGTATTTTGGGGGCGATGAGTGACGCGGTAAAGTACTTGAATGTAAAAAGAAAAAAATAATGTTCTCATCACAGCCAATGACTGGAAAAGAGTAAGCCTAACGTAACACATACAATATGGTAAGAAAAGCAAATAGTCGACCTGGATAGCTAAAGTTGACACAGCCATAGAAACGCTGCCTGACAAACTGACAATAAGGGTCGCTCATAGCTTGCAGTGTGGCGTGCCTATAAAAAAATTTATTACGGAGAGACGAGCAGACGGACACCGACATAATATTCTAGGCGTTGTAGATGCTCCCGCGCCGTCTGTATCGTATTTCACTTGCACGCCCCTCCCTCACCCACTGTTCTCAGTCATCCCGCCTGTGCATCCAGAGATACGGGAAAACTGCCCATCCATCCGTCTCGTAGCTGCTACCGACTGTCATACGTCACTGACTGACCATGCAGTGAGCTCGTAGGGCAGTCGATTGCAGCAGCTGAGACCGCGTGGCTGAGTAGCCTATTGAGTAATGAACGGACTAGAACGCTGCCGGGGGATCAGGAAAAGGAACTACTGGAGCCGGTGTTGGCGTTTCAGCTTCTCTGTTCGACTACTATAGAAAGTACGGGAGTTTTCAGAAATAGTCGATTATAATTAAATTAAATTTCGAGTCGCTTCGCTTCTATGCTAACCCGAATTAACCAAAGAAGTTATAATATCGTCTTTGGAATAAACATGCAGCCTATAATGTTAAGAGGTCGTTTATTTTTGTTTTCGCAATAGTAGGCCTGAGCTAGCCCCATGCTATGCATCTATAGGGGCCTGTATGGATCAAGGTGAAACCGGAGAAGTGGTACTGTGTGATCAGTAGCCTATATTTACAGTCGTATGTACAGGGTGGTCCAAAAAACGGATACCCAGTTTTATTTTTGGGATAACTTCGGTAATTCAGCACCGATTTTAACCATTCTTTCACTGTTACAAGAGAAATTTATGGCGCGTAAACGTGAAGTTCTTCCACCCACCGCACCTCTATTGTGTGACCACATTACCTAGCAAAACAAACACTGTACAGGTGGACAGTGCAGCAGGATGGAGCGCCAGCGCACACCGCCCGGACCAAGATGGACTATCCGCAAAAGAGCACATCAACTTCATTCAACCGCACATGTGGCCTCCAAATAGCCCTGATCTTAATCCCGTGGATTACGCTATTTGAGATGCTCTTCAGCAACGAGTCTACCACCAACGACAGTTCAAAACGGTGGAAGAACTGAAGCAAGCGATAGTCACCGAGTGGCAAAAACTCTCACAGCGTTTCATTGATAACTGTATCAATGAATGGCGTCGACGTCTTGAAGCTGTTATCAAGGATGGCATCAAGCACTGCAACTTAGCTTGAGCAGCCGCACATCATTTTAATACTATCGACAGATAAGTTTAGTCAATAAAACAAACACTGAACACCGATATTAGCAGTAGTGTTTGTTTTGCTAGGTAATGTGGTCACACAATAAAGGTGCGGTGGGTGGAAGAACTTCACGTTTACGCGCCATAAATTTCTGCTTGTAACAGTGAAAGAATGGTTAAAATCGGTGCTGAATTACCGAAGTTATCCCAAAAATAAAACTGGGTATCCGTTTTTTGGACCACCCTGTATAACGTAACTAGAAAGATAAAACAGATGCATTTCGTGTCGTGCATATACCAGTCGGTCTGGGTCATGAGACGTAGTCAAACCAACCTAATATGATGATGGCGCCGCAAAGCACCCGCTAGGGGCAACGACTAGCCACTTTACAGCAATACAGTTGCCAGGGCGACGTAGGGGGTCCTTCTTTGGCAACTGAGTGGATTCATGCTGAGTTCTCTCATCTGCTCTGCGGGAATTCTGTACGTATATCACCGCATCGCAAACGTAACGTTTAACGTATGGTCCCTGGAAAGTGTCTAGGAGCAGAACGTATCGGTAGCTTTATTTACATACTAGAGTCCGACTTCCCGGGTGCACAGAATACAAATCCATCCAGTAGTAAAAATTCTCCTTAAATACATTCATTCTCATGATAGGCTATAGTTAGTTTATTTTACTCTGCTGCTAAACAGAAAATAAACGCGATTAGCTGCCAGTAAACGCGTTTCCCGTGGAATCTAACTTTACTCATAATGCTTTATCGGCCGTCCCCGAAATGACCTATTATGTGCTGAGCAGGACGTTAAACCTCTACTGTCACTCACTCACTCGGTCCCGGACCACGCCAGGGAAACTAAAGCGCTCTTCCACCTCCAAAACCTGTTTGAGTGGAACAGCTTCATAGCAAAGGAAGGGAGATAGAAAAAGAGGGAAGAAAAAGGAAAGCAGAAATATAATTCGTCACTGGACTGGCTACCGTACGCTTCTGATTCAGCCGGTTTTTCCCGTTGATATTGTTCGAAATACAGATTGACTTACTTACTCACTTACAAAGTACCATATCGTTTCCAACTACAGATCAAAGAACGGTAAGAGAACGTTTTAACAGCGTACATAGAAGGCGTTTCCGTCGTTCCGTACCACCCAATCTAAGTCGCCCGGGCTGTTACTGATCGAGTAATCGGTGTCAGGTCAGCTTCTGAGCGACAAATTAAGAGACAGCAATACTACCAGCCGTGAGTGAATGCATAAAAAGACGGCGTTTTGCTGTCATAGTTTCGACGAAAGGAAACATCACGCAATGCGCAGACTTGTGACTAATAATATTCCCGAAGCCCGTATAGCATTAAAATCTTTAGGCCTAATTTTAATAACACGGACATGGAGTTATTGGAGTATGGCCCAAATTTACGGCCTACTTTGAGCTCATTTTGCACTACGGCAAAGTTGATTAAAAGCGCGTACAAAGCAAACGAACTGACATTTCGGTTCACTTCGTTTCTGTCGCTTTGTACTGTACGCGCCACAATTTCTGCGAATGTGTCGACTCCGGAGGGAGCGGCGCGGGGGCAATCGTCCCACAGTGAAAAATCAATGAGCATCTTTGCCGAAACCTCTTCAATATAGTGTCACGAAGTTGCTGTTTGAAGCTCAGAGTACATCGATGATCGGAAACTGCTTGAGGTGATAAGGACTAAGGTCGACAAAACGAAAGGTAAAAAAGAAGGAACGCGGTATGAGGAGAGAGAAGAACAGAACGGGGGGTATGGGAGAAGGGAGAAAGAATCGATGTAAGGAAAAATCGCCCATTGTCGACAGTCGGCGGCAGTGTCGTGCACTTATCGACTTGTACAAATTTGAACATTAAACACAGATGTATACGGAGAATATTACACTGTAATCTGTATTTATACACGTTTAAACTTTGAATGTGTGTGCTTGTAAGTTGTATAACATGCTTAATGCACGTTGGACAATACTAAACGATATTAGCATGCATAATGAGAGATGTACAGAGTAGGCGAAAACGGCTCAACAACATGCAAACGAGTGTTTTGTGTATTCTTGCGGAACTGCGTGAATAGCCGGTTGCTTCAGTTCATAGAACGTATTTTTGACCACTTTGTACAGTATTATACACGATGTAATCTGACAAAAGGTTATAAGCTCACTTTGTGCATTTTTTAAATAGGCATATGACAAAATATATGGGGTGCAAAAACCCTGCACATTCTTAGCGTATCTACAAATTCGTCAGGAGGCACGTAAGAAAGGCCACTATGAAATATGAAGCTTACATATAAGATTAGGCTAAGCCGATATTTACAAATAAAAATATGTCGCCGAGTGCCGACATAGTAGGCCTAGTATCCGGCCGTCCGCTTGACCTTTGACCTTTGAGCTGAAATCATGATACACCAGTTACTCCTGCTGTGGGCGTGGGAAACGTTTTCACCAATAATATTTTGTTTTTTTCTACGCTTTTTTGTTCTCGAGTTTGAAGTCAGTCCCGTACAAACGGACAGACAGACGAACGGACGAACGTGCAAGACCCGTAATGCGGCCTATTAGTACAGCTGCACGTCGCCAGCATGCTAAGCCACCGCGATGATTACAAAATAGCATCGGGTAAAAAATAGTCTACGACGTCGCTGTAGTCATATTAAGCTTATTAGGCTTACTGATTGTATAAGGCAGCACCAGGCGGTATAACGGCAATGTCGCACGGAAACAAGGAAGCGCTATAGTGACGTCAATCCAAATGTAGGCTATTTCGGCGGGGGGGGGCAAATTTTGTATGGAGGCAAATTGACATAAACTCACTCACATGGGTGCGTGGTGTTCCAAGTGCCGAAGATAGAGACCAAAGGCCGACAGAGAGGTGGGGTTCTTAAGACCTAAAAATTTTTTAGCACACTCTCCGCACAAAAATGCATTTTTCGGAGGCACCGGTGAAATCTAAAGTAAGCTGTTACCCATACTGTTGACGGTAAAAATGTGCGTATTCTCAGAATGTCGCATCAAACTGATTTGCACCATCGTGCGGTTTTGCTTCCCGCGACAGTACGCGTCTACGTTCAGTTTCATCGTGTTTCAACATGGGCTGAGCGCAGTCCGCTGTGTCAGTCGTCACTGTTGACTGTTGGCGTGCCTGGCCCAAGCTCCGTTCATTCGCCAAACGTTGAACGCACAGCCGAGTCTGTCTGGAGGCAGGTACGCGGCGTGGTTGACTGGCGGTACGTCTGGACTCACTGATGCTGGCGGCACAGCTCGACTGACTGCAGGAGCACGGATAGGAGCCGAGCCGTCGTCGTCGTTCCGTAGCACCTGGCATAGAGAAATGTTAGAAACGTTAACTGAACTTGTCAATAAAAAACGCTTTAACGTTAATAAAAAGACAAACGAAAAACATGCGTAAGAGCATTAAACGACTAAACGTTCAGCTGCAAGTCTACGACGAAGCGCAATAAGTCAGAAGAGTTCACAACCAGAGCCACTGTGTGTGTGTGTCGGAAAAAAACACTCATATACGACCAAGGCTAGAAAAAGTTTAGGTATTTTTTTAAAAATAAGTTTTGAAATTTGTTAAAAAAATTCTTTTAAAGGTTTTAAAAGTTTTTAAAAATATTTTTATAGGCTTTTTTGGTCTAGTGTCCAATGAACACCGTACACAAAATTACGATCCAAAACGAAACATCTTTATACACTCTGTCAGTCATATAATCACATTGTTTTTTATAAATTATAGCAAGATAAATTAATTAAAAATCACGAAAAATAAAATATGAGATAAAACATGATATGCAATAAATTTTACAAAAACAAAAAAACTTTAAAAACTTAAAATTAGGCTTTTGAGTTTTGTAAGATTTAAACAAACCGAAAAAACCTTTTCAAACCATACGACAATGCATACTACAATGAAGCCCGGAAATTACTAAATGAAGCACACTGACGGAAAAAAATCGACGCAATCTGCCATAAAAAGTGCAGCAAACCTTAAATTTTGTATCGCATGTTTTAACTGCCATAAATGTACGACGGCAAAAAAACACAAAACATGTTTCTAAACATTTATGAAAAGACAAACAAAAACATTTTAAACATCTGTAGGCCTATGCGGTACCTGGTAAAGGAAATCGATGTATCTGGTGGCGAGTCGCAGCGTCTGTATCTTGCTGAGTTTGTCGGAGGGCAGTGTCGGGATGATCTTGCGCAGCTGAGTGAACGCGTCGTTCAGGGACTGCGTGCGTTGACGCTCGCGCACGTTGGCCATGACGCGCTGGTTGCGAGGGTCGTCGAACGGTGACGATGACGTCGACGCAGCTGCGAGCAACCCCGTCGACGACTGAAGAACGTCGGCGCCGTGATGGCAACGACGGCGTGCGGCTGATGTGTGCTTCCAGCGGAACCGTGACGCGACGCCGGGGTTGAGCGGTGCAGGGGACTGCGAGGACGGGAGGTCGTGATCATCAGTAGCCGCTGGTCCAGCCTCTTCGACGTCGTCGCTCAGAGTCGAGCCGTCCGAGCCGTGACGCACTCGCCCTGCAGTCTGCCGCTGATTGGCTTCGTCGTCGACTTCGGCGTCCTCCTCGTCGCTGGATCGCGGTGGCGTCAGGCGCCGGACGCCGTCCACACCTGATGGCGGCGACGCTCGTGGAGAGGACGAGTGTTGGTCGGCGTTGTTGTGCGCCTGCGCGGTGAGGTCGGTGAATATCCGGTCGGACGTCGGTCGCTGCTGCGTGCACGGGTACGGCTGCTGGCGAGCACTGCGGGCAACCTTACCGCGTCGCTTCTCCATCAGTTCAACGCTGGGTCGCTGAGTTAGACAGTTCAGGCGATGCGTTGACAATTTACACACTACAGCTGTGTTTTCTGAGAACGTGTAGGCCTAATCACGGCTACCTGCCGACACAAACGATACCAGCATCAAGGTTACATCAGAAACTCGTAACATAGGCTAAATTAACTTTGCAACATCACAGCTATAACAGCAAAAGTAAAAGTAGGCAACCAAGTTTCTTAGTTTCATAACCGTACGTTATAATTTTATCACACATTGATTTTCAAATTTTGTTGCTTTCACGCCCAGCAGCCTTTAGACTATCATCTGCAAACATGCAACGTACAAAAAGTATTAGCATTCCATCAAACCCCAAATCTACGTCGCTATACTTTTTTTCTGAAATATCAGGCCTATTGCCTGCTGCCGACATTTTGCAAATTTTTTTACTGGCACACATTTACATATATTTAAAATTATACTTTATCCCCTACAGTTCTCCAGTTAAAAAAAAACTTTAAAAGTTACAAGATAGATTGGATTTCAAAAGCGTCATTTAACTGTAATGTCAAATTTGCAGCTGTATAAAAGACGCGAAACTAAGGCGCGAAAGTAAAATGCGAAATTGGTCATACCGCGAGACTGTCAGGTAGTGTAAGCTACTACACGTAGAAATTCGCCAGTGCCAGATAGTTGGCTGCTAAATCCTCGTCGAACAATTTAATGCTGTGGTGACAATATGCAAATTAATGCAACTATCAACTACCGTGGGATGACGACTGAAGAAGACACGATAACCTTATATGAAGCGACTCTCACTGAAGAGGGGGAGCGGCTAACGCAGGCAACTGCGCGAACAAACGGAACAACTGCTGCAGCAGTATCATATCAGCCTCAGCAGCAGCATCCGCACAGTCAAATCCACACCCAGCTGACAGTAGCCACTCGATCCTAGCGACTATAGGCCTACAGGACTGAATGATCGACAGTTCGTGCCATCAGCCAGTCGCTGCTATATCCTATAATAAAAGTTACGGCCGCCTATGTCCCGATGCAAGATGCAACTTAGGTGCTCGTAGTCGTACGTACCGGCTAAGGCCGTCCACGACCATGTGCCTATCTAAAGTGATTTTGCCTATTGCAACCGACGTACGGTATTTCAGGGTTCAACTTCAGTCAGTACTCGCGTTTGCGGAGAATGGAGGTCGTATAGAAATCCAAATTGATACCGCAAGGTTGCGCCCGGCAACCCTAATTTAGGCTAAGTATTTGCTTTATCAGACAGTTTTCGATCAAACGTACAGTTTAGCCACAATACATACATTTCAGTTAGACGACAAGGGCAGACAGACGGGCATAACATCGTACCATAGGCAGACACTTTTGGTCCCCCCACCGGCCGCAAAGCGGCCTTTTGTTAATCTCTCTACCGTATACCTAAATCGTGGAGTACCATGGGGCTGCAAGCGGCTGCAAGCACATTTTTATGCATTTGGAGCTCAACCATCGCATCTAGCTGGTGGTAACGTTTTTAGCTATCTTTATGCAATGCTTTTTGGTTCTCGCTGAATCTACACTGTGTCCGGCAAAAAAACTAATCCCATAGACAGCGTGCAATAAAAATGTCAAATCTGAATAAATTTGAATAAAGTTATGTACACTTAATTGCCAATAAATTCCTAAAACGACTGCCAAGTTTTATTAAAATATTTTTAGCGGAGGTATTAATTGTTGAATATCGATAACAAAATATCTCCGTTATTAAAATGGCGTTACACAAGTAGGCCTAAACCCCTCTGTTACTGTACACTTGCGTAACTCCAACAAACAACAACTGATTCTAAAAAAATTCTACGTCGACAGTTTCAAGTCTTTGTGTCTAACGTTATCCACAAAGACCTGAAACTGAAATATTTTGGGGTGACCTCACAAAAACCGCTGTAACAATTGTTTGCTTAGGCAGATTTAACTGATATTTGGCAGTTTGACTGCCAATAAATGGCGCATTGTTGGTGTTAAATTTTGTTAAAATCAGCTGTTGTTTGTTGGCGTTACGCAAATGTAAAGTAATAGCTAGAGGGGTTTACTTGCATAATGTCATATTGGTAACGGAGCTATTTTGCTATCGATATTCAACATTTAATAACTTTTGTAAGAAATAATATTTTTTAATGAAATTTGGCAATCGTTTCAGGAATTTATTAAGAATTAAGCGTACGAAACTTTATTCAGATTCATTTAGATTTAACATTTTTATTGCACGATGTCTCTACCGGACACAGTGTATAGAGGATTTCATCGAGCACATCGAACACCCCTTGGCTATATATGGGATTGTCGTGCCACTGGGTGAGTTGGACACGCTAGTTAACGCCTACTTTGTTGTAAGACGTCAATATCATGTGGATATCGCGATTTGGCCAATATACTGTTTAAATTAACCCATCCCTACGATAGTCAAGAATATTTAACTATGTAAATATTTTATCGAGCAGCCTCATTGGAGGTCGAAGGACACACCTACTTCCGGAATCTTGTTTTGAAAAGGGCGGAATCATTTGTTGCGATAAAAGTTGACATTTTAGCTTGTATTTTGCAGTCTTAGAGCCAGAACATTTTGTAGTATAGTATGATATCTGTTGTCAGTAATTGTCGTACGCTAAACGTTGTGTTTACGGTCTGTAAGGTCACGATTTATTGATTCAGACGTCTTCGGGCGTGTGCCGGTATTGTCCTGGACAGGTTAAAACTTGTCTGTTTTCGTTTTGGTGTCCTGGGCTCAACAAACACAATCTCAGAACGATTGATGTATTCCATATCGTTTAGGCAGTGATCTTGTCGCGACTTGCATTTGCTGTAATTCAGTTTTGCTTATTGCTTGGCATAGTTGTAAGCTATGGTCGTTTACTTAGGTAAGCTCGGACCAGAGCTTGCTTGATATGTGTGACTGAAAAGACTGCATAGTTTTAGTCAGATAGACTTGTTTAATTGGTGTAGCTGTAGATTGGTGTAAGTATTATAGTTGCTGGCTCACATACGAATGCATACATGAAATTTTTGCTACACTACCGGTACTCTATTTTCGCTTAAATACTGAAGTTTTTACACTGGATGTGTATATTCAGTCACACTTTAAGTTGTGAATATCGCCGACGCTATTCGCACCTGGAAACATGTGATTGGCTAGTTGCTGCACGTATGTGACAGCCAGTGAGAGTACCGCAGAATTTTCCTCCGTGCTTGCAGTGAATAGGGTTGGTTGCATATCGTTCAGGGTTTGGGACTACTGGTAGTTTTGGGGTTAGACTTAGTTACCCGGTACCAAAATGTGTAAAGAAATGTTAACAACTTAGGCCTAAATATCAGATAAATTATTGATGGTACTAAAGCACCAGTGGCTGGCTGCAGTGCCATCTTTTAACTTTATAGTTTTGTTGTTGTTAACTATTTTTGTGCAGTAAATTATCATTTTTGGGGGGCAAACATTTTATAGTTGCATATCACATTGTATTCTGTTTGTTGTCTTTAGATTTTTCATGTTGGTCAGTGTTGTACTGCCGTTGTTGATAACTTGACATGAACAGCAAATATTTGTCTAGTGTTACATGTCGATATACCAGAGTTCATTTTATCTGACACAGTGCAGTATTGTTCGAGATTCATTTGTGGCCAGTTCTGAAATGGCGTTAGGTATAATTTGCAAGAAGAAATGTAGACTTGGCAGCTATGTTTGAGTTGAATTCTAAAGCTTTTCTGATAAATATTGTTATGTACTAACCGAGCGAGTGAATTTGCCCGTAGTACGGCTGGGCACTTATCTGTGACTGACAGTTCTGGGAGCCACACTGAAGGCCATAATTGTGTCAACAGAACTGTAACTGGTAGTAATGTTTCGCAAAGACGAATTTCGTACACCAAGTCCGCAGCTTGCCTCATGGCATCAGCCGCAAGCACTTTACAGCACTGCTACGGAGGACAACCCTAGCGATGACTTTTACTTTCATTCGTCTGAGAATGCCGGCAGTTGGTTACAACTGTCTGACATCAAGTCTGTCAATTATAGTTCGGATATTGTTTCAGTAAATAGCAATCAAGTAATTCTACCAGAACCACTGGACAGTAACCGTTACTTGCGGTGCATAACTCCAGAGTTAACGAACGGTTGTAGCAGATCAGTGATAGCAGGTGAAACAGTATATAGACCGTCATACGCAGGATCGCAGTTTTCGGAGAGTCAGCGACTTATCGTCGACAGCAGAAGTACGTGCATTTTATTCTGATTTGGTTTTTGTGCAGCCATCGTGTACGAAACCACCACATTGAACAGTGTTAATGTCTGTTGTGTCCAGAATTATAATTTAAGAATAATGAAATGTAGAAAGTTTTAGTTCAGTGGAAGTGTCTAGTTTTAATCTGATGAAAGTGTTATTGAATTATTGCACATAAAATTAGTCAGAAGTAAACTTTTTTGGCTTACTAATTGCACATACCAGTTATTTTAATTTTGTGTTATTTTGCTTCGTGTTTTGTTATATTTTGCACTACTGATGAATCTTTGAGCAGTGTTATATGGAATGTGCATTGTCTGTGTTGCTCCCAATAGACAGCATTATCACATTGATGTCTATCCGGAGGATAACACGGAAGATAATTAGAACTACCATTATGTTAATTACATATGCACACGTATAATGGATTTCTTACAATTTTGGATTTAACTTGGTTTTTTTGTATTTTGTGTTTCATGTTTCTGTAAAGGTTAAAATTACTGTTCCGTTATTGTGTTTGCGTGCATTCTGCCTGTAAAGGCCGTCCCTGTAAAGGCCGTCCCCGAAATGACCTATACTGTGTCGGGTGAGACGTTAAACTCTACTCACTCACTCACTATGTTGCTGGTTGTTGTATAGGTGCTGGGATGAACAGATCAGGCAATAAAACACTGGCATTGAGTGGTGGCAATTTTAGGATATCATCGTCTTGCCGAACAAAGGTATTGACATTGGCCTTTTTGTCAGCGTCTATTTGCATAAATTGTGATGAATTGTGAGTTTCATTGTTGCTGTTATAGACGAGAAGGTGTGAAAAATGTTGTTCTGCGGCATGAAAATTTCAGCCAAATTTTTCTGCGGCTCGTTGGGTAATTTTACTGACACACAGACAGATAACTACGTCAAATAAATAAGTAAACACCGGCAGTTACATAACCTTGCCAATGGTGGTGGAGATAACACTGCAGAGAACTCTGAACACATTTGTGCCAGTGCTGATCTACCTCATACTACAGTATTTTTACACAGTTAATCTCATACAGTTCATACACAGCACCCCAGAAAACAAGATGTAGTGGTCATACACTGTGTTTAGAAAAAAACCCACTCACGTTTTCTTTTATATCTTCGCAGAAGTGTTCAAATTTCCACCAAATTTTCAGAGAATGTCTAGGAGGAAATTAGTATTTTACCAGTGTAAAAGTTAGCTGTTCTTTGCTACTGGTGATGTCATGCTGACGTCATATTTCTGCATTTGTAAATTATGCGTTTTACCGTTGAAGACAAACTAAAATAAAATGTTTCCTAGTCAGCAAGGGTTATATAGCTGCAAGTTTGTGCTACATGTCTCTTGACAATGGACAGACAATGGAATATTGATAAAATGAAACATTTAAATAAAAAAAATTGACATGACGGGCAGTATCAAGCCGTTTTGACTGATAGCAGGCAAGTGGCCCACGCAGTGACGGAGTGTGCGTACGCCTGCCAACATCAACAAAGTTGAGGGTCTTGCACTTAGCCAAAAAGATAAATCACGAAAACAGTTCAGAATGGAAAATTACATGAGTAATTAGCATATTTTTGGGATCAGTTAACACAATGACCATTGACCAACTAGAAAGCAGTCAGAGCCCGAACACCTCCGCCAAGGCAATGTTGTTCGCTAGGTGGCAGCACCATCTTCGGTTTTGCAGTGGTTTCCCTTATGCCCCATTGAAAGCAATGGTAATGAAAATTTCAAAGTGATCCAGGATTCTTTCCAGATCACTGCCAAAATTGAATCACTGGCAGTTTGTGCCATTCCCAACATACCCTCAAAATTTCAGAAAGGTCCGTCTATAACTTTTTGAGTTAACTTGTTAAAACACAGACAAACAGACAAAACAAAGTCTGGCAAAAACATTACCTCCTTGGCGGAGGTAATTAATGTGTTTTAACATTTCATCAAATGTCTGTCATCAGAGGTAAAACCCATAATTTATAAAGAGAAATATGACGTCAGCATGCCGTCACCGATAGCAAAGAATATTTAATTTTCCCACCTTCAGAATACTTGTTTCCTGCTGAACATTCCCTGAAAATTTTGTGCAAATCTAAACATTTTCCACAGAGATATAACAGAAAACGTGAGTGGGTGTTTTTTCTGAACACAGTGTAGTACAAATGCATACTAATTAAATTTGCAAACCGTCTTTCAAAATGAGCTACCGTAATTAAAGAAAAACAAACTGTATGTTGATGATGTCTAAAAGACTGTTTGCTATCTTTGCTGTATTTTGTAATATTTGCCTTCAACATATTTGCTTGTTCTACTTTTATCGGCATTTTTCATATCAGTGCTATCATCTGTATTGTTTTCTTCTCTTTATCTTTTAGTTTCTGTTTTATCCATATTTATCTGTTTTATTGGTATATTGTATACTTTGCAGTGATTACAGTCTTGTGTGTGTTTGTGGTGGATGTCAGAGTGACAGACTGAAGAAACGTCCACCATATTCCTACATGCAGTTGATCCGAATGGCAATCAGCAGCTCCGCTCAGCACCGCATGACTCTGAGAGAAATCTACCAGTTCATTGAAAGCCAGTTCCCCTACTACCGACAAGGCAACCGCCAAGGGTGGAAGGTTTGTTTTCTGCTGTTGCATGATATCTTTATTTTATACCTGGCAGTCACTTATGTGCGCAGTTATTTGGCATTTATTGCATTTATTTGATATTGTCATAAAATCGTACTTGATCCTGTAATCTTTCCACGGTGGTGTGGCAGTAATACGTTAAGCTGGAAGAAGCGCCTATTAAGATAGAAAAAGGAACACTTGTTGCAATTGCTACAGCTCTGTTTCCAAGGACACTTCATCATCACTAGGGCTCACAGTTTTCCGCGGAAAATTTTACCAAATTCTGCAGGCATTTACGTGTGCCAGTTTGCAAAATTCTGCGGCTTACCGCGGCAAAACCATTCAAATTACCTTCTGTTTGTGAGGAAACTGAGCTATATTCTGTTCAGAAATTTCTGCTATTGAAGGCTGCCATTGTGCAGTTATGCTAGCAACATACAAAAAAATTATCGATTTTTTTCCCTATGAGAGTGCAGTCTGTCAAGTTGTGTTGTCTTTCCTCCATACGATTTTGCCGTATTGTGATAGCTGTTAGCAGGGGGCCACATTTTTAGGCAGTTTAGTTTGAATTTTTCTGTCACATCCCGTGATGAAATTGCATCATCAAGTTGACGATTGTACTTATAGCCGCTAATTTCTCAATTTTTGCGAAATTCCACAAAGTTTCGTGGATGTATCAAAATTCCACTTAAAGGGGCAGATTCTGCGGCTCAGTTCGAAATTCCGTGGTCTGCGGAAACTGTGGGCCCTAATCATCACTGTAGTACGATATTGAACTAAGAACTGTCGATACACAACTGTTGCGATGATATGCTGTGCAGAACTCAATTCGTCACAATCTGTCATTGTACGACATGTTTGTTCGGGTCAAGTCAGTGTGTGGTGATCGCGCAAGTGGCTCGTATTGGACGTTGTCCGCTGAGAATACGATGACCACTCGAAAGACCTCTTGCAATAACTCCACCATTCAGTCTGGTAATGTCGTCATTAGGATTGGCTTGGTGGCATAATGTTTAGGACTTGGGACGTTGGAGTGACGCTGTGGGTTATTAGTTGGATAGGAGACCGTCCACAGAACACGTAAACCTTGTCGATATAGAACCAACCACTACGATCAACCCAGCCTTCCATCTTTTTTAAGTATGCAAATCGAGTTGAGTGCGAGCTCGCTTGTCTGGCATTAAGGCAGCGCACGTTCACCTGTGTTGGGTGGCAGTTAACACTGATTCCATGTAGCAGGTGATGGTCTGAGATGGTCGGTTATCTTCAGGAGCTATAGACAACCTTTAACCTTTTAAAATTTAAAATTTTTATAGTCAGTTGTACAAAAATTAACGATTAATTGGTCAGTAATTTTGATAAAGGGGCTTAGCAACATTGTAAGTTATCGGTATTAAGCTAACAGAGCTTGTCACAAATGCACTGAGACACAATTACTGAGTGTTTTTTTATCGAGTTTTGTCGACGCAGAAAAATGTAGCCACAGGTTGTTTTTTTTCCAGATTTTGTCATTGTATTCATTATGTACATGTAACGCATTAATGGTGTGATTAATCATTAATTCCCACAGCTATCAGCATTTTGTGTGTATAGAGTAAGTGAGAGTTGACAGTTCTGTAAAATTTGAGTGCACCATCAAATGTGTTCAGTTTTTGACATATTTTGCAATACGATTTCAGGACATTTCGGCATTTTCTGTAAAATTTGGCAATATCCATGAATATATCATGCTCTCACGAAGTGTGGTTTTTCGTGAAATTTTATCAGTCTGGTTTCAGTTGGTTGGTGGTAGTGATGACAGTGGTGGTACAGCAATATGGTTGTGACAGCAGTACGGGCAGTGGTAGGTTTTCTTCATTGTTTTGAAGCTGTAATTGTTTGTTGGCAGAGTCTGAATGTGATGGTTCTTATCTAATGAATCATTCAGAATCAGCTGCGGAGACTGCCGTTGCAGCTGCTCCTGCTCACTCAGACCTGCATGCATTTACATCAGCTCCTCTCAGCTCAACTTCACGTAAAGGTAATTGCCAGGGCATCCATGTGTGCATAGTTAATAAAGTAACCATTTGTTAAAAACACAAGCTGGTGGGTTTTATCAGATTTTTGGAGTTAAACCTGTTTTTTTGAAAGGCCCAACTTCGTGGGCGAGTTTCTGGGTTTTCTTGAGTCTTTAAGTTATAACGTTGATCACTGCTAGATAATGTCCAGATCAAGTAAATGCCAAGAAATTTGCAAATGCATGCATTTAAAGTTTTAGAAACTCAACAGTAGTAAAGCATTTTATTACGCGCGAAAGCATCTACTGCTTTAGTGCGTCTTAGCCATCGCAAGGTTACTATTAATCACTAATAAGAAGGTGTACACTGACTCGATTGGCACAGAAATCAATGATCTTGGATAACCTTGAATGCCAAATTAGGGGCTGTTATGGATTTTTTTGGCGATTTCAGGCTGCCAGACACATTTCAAGAGCAAATTGCGCTGAATTTAATTGAGATAGACAAGAACGTGCTGCGTATGAAATTTCCAGCACTGTCGAAGTCTCGATTTTCTATGTTCAAGGAAACTTGCACATGATGGAATCAATGAGCGGTAAATCCATAAAAGTCGTTATTTTACCATTGTTGGCCAGTCTTTCGTGAAAACGGTTGCAGATCACCATGGGCATGCTGCTTATCACAAGCACTTGTGACAGGCTTTTTAGTCATATCAACATCGATGACTTTGAAAGACTCTGAACTTTGAAAATAAGGGGTTTTATTGATTTTTGCGATCTTCGACTGCAGCGCACACTCTAAGAATGAACAGCGACGAAATGGCTGGAGATTCACTGACAGTTTGCGAACAAGAACTGCTATAGGCTTTCACGCGTCTTGTGAGCATTAGCTCAAATTTCTTGTTATTAGTGGAAACAGTCCCAAAATCAGATTAAGTTTTTAAGTGGATTTTCCTGATAGGACGCACTGGGTTTTCGGGTATATTTCAGCTTTGCGTGAATTTTTAATGGCCACGCATTTAAATGACCGAACTTTGGTAAGATATCTTTTCTGCATCATAGTTTAGTTTACCAATATCGATAAAGTTTATTTGTTCCACTGTGGGTGACAAGGAAAACATATTTGATGTGTGAAAAGTCATGCTGTATTCATGGCAGACCATGATGGCTCTTAGTGGGGTATTTCACTGTCACTGATGTATAAATGTGTGTCATATCATGATGCACTGTGCAGGTCGTCCAGTGCCTCTGCTGCCGAAGCCCACAGCATCGTCCCAGCTGCAGACGTTCACTATTGTTCCTGTCCAGCAAGGTTCGCATAACTACACCAGTCTGCACGTTGTTGCTGCAGAGCCTATGGAAACAAACTTCGGCATGTCACAGCATGGTATTATCAGTACTCTGTAATAATCAGTTGTTAACTCAATGTCGAAACTGTCGACTTTAGCATTTTATTAGTAGCATTCAACTTTGGTAAATTAGACAGAGAGAGACACTGTCTCTGGATAGCGAATTTCCGGTACTAGCCAGAATTTTCAGCACACCTGTGATGATAAAACACATATTTGTAAAGTGCCATATGGCCGTAGCTTTGGAGGTGCAGCTATAGCCAATTTTGTCTCAAATTTCATTGTCATGGCAACAAGAGACAGTCTTGGTGGAATTAGATTGGCTTCATCCCATAGCCCATCTTTAAAAACCCCCAGAGATGCAAAGGTCTTGGAGATATCTCTTGTAGAAACCAAGTTATAGCCCATTTTGTCCCAAATTACGTTGCCATGGCAACAGGGGTCGGTCATGGGTAAATACAAAGAAAGAGGAGGAAGAAGGGGAGGGCCGCTTCATGACAAAGGAAAGGGAAGTAGAAGTAGATACCAGCATTGCTGCTTGCACTGTTGATGCAATGATGTCATTGCTATTATGACATCACGCAGACGCTGCTGCATTATGAGTCATCATGTGCATGGACAGACAGACAGAAAAAGCGATTACTTAATCTCCACTAATGTTCACTACGTTCACCTTGGCGCAAATGATAACAATAGTAAACTACCTGTACAGTTACATGCAGACTTAATATTAAACATGATATCTGTATGTATTTGCGTTAGTTGACATTGCATAGGACAGTGATTTTGTCATTGTGTGTGTTTTAGTCAGTGACGTTGCGTCTACCAGGAATAATGGAAGGCGTTTATTGCCAAAGACTAGTACTCGCACTACTCGGCAACTGCAGGCAGAAGGATCGTTAAACTTTACAGTGGTAAACCATTTGTCTGATCGTCGGGAAATGCCAAGATTTCCACCCATTTCCGCAGCAGATGAAAGGACATTATCCAAAAGCATGCAGACTGCTTCACACCCTATTGCAGTCGACAGTTCATTGATGTCTTCAAGCCTTGACACGTCGGTGGTCCGTCGACAGTTGTCCGATTTACAGTTTGACTCAGTTTCACGGCAGAAAATCAACACTCAGCGGCAGGCAAAGTCAGCAAGCGAAATCATACTCCTGCGAAACTTTTCAGTAGATGCCGCAAATCTGCAATGCGCTACACTGAAGCCAAAAGCCCAGAAGCTTCGTCGCCGGAAACAGGAGTTTAACCAGTTGCTGCAGACTCCACCGTATGATCGGCAGAATGTTGGAAGCAGAAAACCCACCATGGAACGTCAGAAGTCCGAGGCCGATTCTGGATTTGGGAGTTACTGCGAGTTGACGAACTCTGCCATCGAGTCCGAGTTAAAGTTATTGGCGGAGGATGCTCTGACGTGTTCACAGACACCACCGCATCAGATCAGAGCTCAGTCGTCCATTGATGAAGTTGCAGAACCGCTCGATGGTGATTGTGATGCAGAAGAAGATATGAACATGATGCTTTTCACGCCATTCAAGATAGTCGCTGGTAGCTCTGAGTTGCCTGAACTGTCTCCGGACATCGAGCTTTCTGCCTCAATAGTAGCAGGGTCGGAGCCCTGGGCGTCATTTACACCGATCTCTGCTGGGGCTGCCAGAGCTCGCACAAGTACACCGTGCAGGCTGCTTGGAACTCTCTCCGAGGATGGGTCAAAACAACCCAGTGACTTTGGTACCAGTCTGAGACTGTCACAACTGCTGAGTGAATTCACTGATGATGATGAAGCTGGTACGTGTTCTTTTGACGCCATGACGAGCAGTGAAAACATGTCCATGGGTGATCCAACAACATTGTCAGGTCCCATTAACTTAGATGAAGTTTTTGAGTTGGACGTTTTCACAAGCTTTGGTGAACTACAATAGTGTGTTGATTACTGCTGTACACTTGGTGACAGACTGAAGTAGGCAATATGAAGTTGTTTTAATTCAACACTGTGTTCAGAAAAAAACACCCACTCATGTTTCCTTGTATATCTCTATGGAAAATGTTCATATTTCCATAAATCTTTCAGGCAGTGTTGTAGGAGGAAACAAGTACTCCACTGGTTGAAAAGTTAGATATCCTTTCCTACTGGTGACGTCATGCTGACGTCATATTTTCACACTTGTCAATTATGCTTTTTACCGCTGAAGACAAACATTTGATAAAATGTTTGCGAGTCAGCAAGGGTTATGAAGCTACAAGTTTGTGCAAGATGTTTCTGAACAATGGACAGAAAATTGAATATTGATGGAATGAAACATTTGAATAAAAAAAAATTAACATCACTGGTAGGATCAAGCCATTCGACTTATAGCAGGCAAGTGGTCATTTACACAGTGTCGCAGTGCATGTAGGCCTGCCATCATCAACAAAGTTGAGGATATCACACTCAGCCAAAAAGATTAACCATGAAAACAGTGCAGAATAAGAAATTGCATGACGGTTTAGCATTTTTGGGGGATTCAGTTAACACAATGATCAATTGGTGTGTTTTAGCATTTCATCAAATGCCTGTCTTCAAAGTTTAAACCTACAATTTACTAACACAGAAATATGACATCAGCATGACATCACCAGTAGCAAAAATATCTAGATTTTCCACCGATAAAATACTTATTTCCTACTAAACATACCCTGAACATTTTGTGGAAATCTAGACATTTTCCACGGATATATAAAAGAAAACTTGAGTGGGTGTTCTTTTTTTCTGAACACAGTGTATATGATTTCATTCACTGCCTTGGACATGTTTAGTACATAGCTTACTGCAGTAAGGTTGTTGCAGAATGGAAGTTCTCATCCATTGAAAAGAACTTTGGTTCAACATGTGGAGCGAATACACTTCCAGTTTACACATATGGTCAACTTGCAGGGTTGAAGTGCCGAAGCACATACCTAACAAAAACTCACTGCATTTTGTTGGGTAATTCCACCCAAAGAAAACCACTTAAAACCCGCCACAAACCTTATCCATTTTTAGTTTCACGTTCCACTAATAATAAAATTATTATGGTTTAGTTTTGAAAACTTAAAACGTAGAAATGTGCAGATTTTTGGATATTGACTTTTGCTGTGGATAATATCTAACAGTACTCTCTACTCATTCTGGTAAGTTTGAACTCATAAAGACTTCGAATGTTGGGTTTTTAAAAAACAGGTTTAACTGTCAAAAACTTCAATAAAATCCACCGGGTTGGGCTGTTTTAAAAACGTTTTTCAACCTTGACTGTTTGTTGTAAAGATTGCTGTGACAGTGTTTCAGCCAACTGCAACCATTTCTAATTGGACGTGCCTTTTGGTTGGCCAAACTTGACTATTGAATGAAGCTTTGGCTTATTGGACTCGGTAGGTTTTCTGGGCCCAGCAACCTGGGCCATGCTTTTGTGTACATTGCTTTTTTGTTATTTTGCTCAGGTCTGCTGATGGACAAGATGTCTTAAGGAGCGTATAAAGTGACAGAAATGAACTGACATGTCTATAAGTCACGTGCTGAGCAAACAAACTGAACTGGCATGTGTCACTAGTTCAGTTTAGTTGCGTTATACAGACTGCAGTACTCAGCGAACAAACTGACGATTTAGTTTATTTTGCATATTGAGTTCCGTTCAGTTCATTTCTGTCGCTTTGTACGTTGTACATGTCGTTAGTGTCTTTGTTTTATTAGACCCGCAGTGATGAGAAGACAATCACAATCAATGGTGAACTGAGTGCAGAACAGCTTTCATTTTTGTTTAGTTAGTAGACTGGGAGCCAAAATTCGCGACACCCTTACTGATAGGTTTGTGTATTTCTTTGCAGATTTCTACAAAATTTGGAGTGATCGTGGAGAAAATCTTTGTGAACTAGTCTTTAAAGTTTGTGTGCAAGTGACCACCTTTGGCATTTTAGCCTCGATGCAAGCTCTTAGTATTCGGCGGGTACGCCACTGCTTGTTCATCCTGTGTTCCACTGAACGTCCAAAAGCTATAGAAGTGTTTCAGTTTCAGGGGGGCTTTGCCCCCTGACTCCCCGACCAGAGCCTCTATCAGTTGCATATTGCTGTATTAATGCTGTTTTATTACTTAATACCAGACTTGTAGTACTTGAGTCCGGACTTAAGTCCGTTTTTGCTGGACTTGGACTTGGGCTCTAAGGACTTGGACTTGGACTTAAAAGCTATGGACTTGGACTTGGAGGCTCTGCCAGCAAGTCCTTTTTTCAAGTCCTTTGAACCACCACCAAAGAGGCAGAAGTTGTTCGCAAACTACATGCACACCAGAGAAGACCACAGTGACACTGCGACTAATGTTTCAGTGGCCGAGCTTTTAGCCAGATACTTACGTGCAATGTGACTCAGAGCCGGTTGACTTCTGGGTTCGCAATAACGCCACAGCCACATATGACAAACTGATACCAGCTGTGTGCCGTACATTTGCCATTCCGGTTTAAAGTGCACCAGTGGAAAGGGTTTTCAGCCATGGGGGCATTGTGCTACGCCCGAACAGAGCAAGAATGTCCGACAAACTTCTGTCTGAACTGGTGTTTTTGAAATGCAACATTGTGTGAACAAGTTTAGATGTTGGACTGTG
>Ga0209367_1002433_pt1 | contig 24581 bp, 25 predicted proteins | sample WorMetLIZISLAND2_FD_187412 | JGI IMG/M metagenome (GOLD analysis project Ga0209367, IMG submission 187412) | Marine gutless worms symbiont microbial communities from Max Planck institute for Marine Microbiology, Germany - Olavius geniculatus... ... | reverse complement strand
ATAGGCTAGAGTTTGTAGAAAAGTCAATACATTAAATCAATACAGTGCTTCACTGGGCAACGGGCAGGGCACTGGTATCGGTATTGGTATTGGGTATTGGTATCGGCAGGACCCAATAGTATTGGGTATTGGGTACTGGGTAGCTTTTTTGGTATCGTTCTAACCCTACTGACTGTAGTACAAAACTTGTGGATTTAGACCAACTGCCTATCTCTGGCCATCGTTTTCTGTTGGAGAATTTATCAGCAAATTTTCAGTGTTTGATTATTTAACACAAACGTGGCTCTGTAGTTACTAGTTAGCTTGCCCAGTGCCTAGCACTTCCCTCAGCACCATTCCCTTTCAGATATTGAATCGTTGTTTTAGTTGTTTCATAGGGTGGCTTTAGTACATATGCTAATGCTGTTAAATTTCGACAAGCACGAGTTAGGCTTGTTCGTAGACTTACTGTTGATATGCGCTGCTGAATAATTGTTTAGCTTAAACTGTGATATGTTGTAACGATAAGATTCTAACTTCGAAATGTGTGGTTCCCCCGCAGCGGAACTTCTATTGAAGAAGAGATCGTCGGATATCTGTAACCGGACCGTAAAATGCAGCATCACATCTATATGTTGCTCAGTGCTAGTTATTTCTCTTTGGTGCCTGTGATCAGCAGCAAGTTGTTATGAGAAGCAGTGTCGATTGGAATCTGGCTTAATTATTCGGGCAGTTGCAGTTTGTTAGACAATGATATGCATATCTTTGATCAGTCTTGTCATTGTTTTACGTCAATGATATCTAAATATATTTTAGCTTTCTGCGTAAGATGACGTCTAGCGATATTCATATAGTTGGCAGATTACACATAACTAGATTATGTTACATGGTTAGTTAACTTTGATCTCAGCAAGTATTTCGACAGACAGTTAAGATTATAATGGACAGTATTAGTGGATGAATAGGCTAACTAATGACTGTTGGTTAGACAGTAGAGATAGTTCTGTGCGACACACGTTGTGTGTCGCACTTTACCCGTCCAGTACACTCTGGTATGAGATCATTCTAGGTGATCCGAGACAGTATGTGTCAGCAGCAGGGGCACCGACGGAGTCCGGCAGATTGATTGACACCACGTCAGATGGACGTGTGTGAGGTCGCAGTACGTATACCTTCCTAGCGTCTGTCAGCTCTTTGTGTGAAAAATATCACTCTCATTATTAGATCTATGTGTGAATGCTGTGTTTGTGTGTCCGACGGTCACATTGAGAACTTGGGCCAAGATTTACTTTTACTTATTTTTACTGACAATTTGTAATGGGTGCTGAAAATGGCCATGAAATTGGCAGAATTGGAGATGCAGGCATTCGCCGTGTACTTGCTTGCATACACGTGTGTACATCTCAAAACATTGGGGATTAAAAAGCAGAATCTGCAAAGTAAATCAGTAGAATCACTAGTTAACCTACTTGTCTTTGATTATCATAATATTGTTTGTCCAGTTTTCGGAAAACTGTTATATGCAGATCAGTGCAAAAGGTTGATGCTTTTGGAAGTGAACGGCTTTTAGTTGCTAAATCTGGTTTGCACGATGACACTAAAGTGAATTAGTCTGATTTTGCCAAGTCCCAAGTTCTCTTCAGTGGCCTAGACAGGCTGCTTTACCATGTGTGCGCCACTTGTGAATGGAACATGACACTCGATGAATGTTCTCAAGTCTTGTGGCTATCTGGGAGCAGGTTGTCTGTCGGAATTGACCGTTGTCTGTTTCTGTTCTGTTTATACCAGTTCGGTTGCCAGGCAGCTGTTTGCTGTGCAGAGTAAAATGAAATGGCAGATTGGCAGTATTTGCAAGGACAGTCTTGTTTTGTTCCGAAATGGCTTTTAGTAAACCCTATTTTTAAAAAGCACTAGTACATGTATGCATTTTTTGCAATGTACTTTAAATGCCATTCCGTATTGGGTTCAAAACAATGAAAGCAGTTTCACACTTATTTCGTGTGGTCCATGAAACATTGAAATCATTGCGACGGCAGTTTGGCTGATATTAAAGTGTGACATTCTACTTGCCATAAAGTAAAAAAACTTGAAGGACAGTACTGTGCATGATAAACAAGCAAATTTTTCTTCAGTGCAATAGTTGTAAAATTTGGGAACCCCTGTACTAACTAAATATGTATGGGTACATGCAATGTACCGGTACCCCTTTATGTGAAATTTGGGTTTTATAACAATATGAAGTTGTATTGTCTGCACAGCAGCCATGCAGTTTGGCACTGAAATGGTATAATACTGATTGTCGAGAATTTTATTATTTGTCAGTTGACTAATTGGAAGATGTTTGTTGCGACCTCGTTGGGGTCGTGACAACATCTGTGTTGCTGCTGCAGGCGGAAAGACACCCGACATATCGTCCGAGAGACGAACGTTTGCCGACGTCATGACTGAGAACAAGCTGAAAGCAACACAGGTAAAAACATCACTGCTGAAGTCAATAATTGTACAATACATGTCTTTTTGGTATAGATTGTAGTATATAACTGTACATTAGTTTAATTTTCAGCGATCATAAAACATAAGATTTGTAAGGAGTGAATAATTACTGAAAATTAGTCAATCTCTTTTGACTTACCACAATGAATATATCAATGTCTCAGTAAGTGGTGACTGTTGGCGACGGTTGTTGTGTGTGTCTTGCAAGAAGCTGGGTTCTAATCATTATGCTATAATTTCAATTACAACTCCCCTACAGTAACACTACTGGATGGAAATGCTTAAAGGTAAACATCTAGATCTAAATAATGTCAAGTGAATGAAAATATATAAAATATGCATTATAAAATGAAGACATATAGCAGCTGCTATTGTACAATGTTTTGTTGTGACTGTGCAGAAAGCGCTGGTAGATCAGATGAAGTCTAAAGCAAAGGAGGGAACTCTGAAGACTGTGAACGGATCTGTGAGCAGTCAGCCGCCTGCGAAGCGTCGACGCTGGGATGTGTCGAGTGTTGGTCCAGCGGACGAGACACCACACAAGCAAGCCAAGTCCAGCTGGGATGCCGTCGAGGCTAATACTCCTTCACAGGTATGTCGTACATTGTTTCTGGTATCGGGTTATGCCTTAATTGTTACTCCATTCTTTTTGTGAAGAGGAAAATAAATGATTTTGAGGTCAGTGGTTTGTACCTTTTGTTTACTTCTTATTGTTTTGGTTCTGATGAGCCCACTAGGAAGTGCTTATATGGGGAGAGGCAGATGCCTCTGCTGAGGTGAGGATGTCTACGAGATTGTCATAGTTTTCTGATGTTGTTTGAATCTCCACTAACCCAAGTAATGCTGAAATTTCACTGTTGGCATTTTTTCCACAGTGCCACAATCTAGACACTTCTTAAACAAGACATACACTGTGGGCCATAAAAATGTGGCATTTTACTTTTGTCAATATCTTCGCTGATTATTGACTAATTTTTAAAATTCTTTCACCGGCACTCTGCACACAATTTGCAATAATGTGATTATTACATCCCACCACACGGTAAATGCATTCTACACTACCTTGTAAAATATAAATGTAAGTGAAAACTAACATTAATAACAAAAATTTAGGTAAATGATTAAAAACACTTCAGACCAACATTGCGGTGAATGATCTGTATGACATTAGACTGTGTTAAACCCACACAGTTTGGTGTCATGCATACCATTCACTGCAATGTTGGTCTGAAGTGTTTTTTAAAATTTTATCAAAATGTTTGTTATTATTGTTATGTATGCATATTTCATTGATATTTCACATGGTAGTGTAGAGACACATTTACGGTGTGTTGGGACATGTAATAATCACGTTATTGCAAGTTGTTTGCAGAGTGTTCCAGCGAGAGAGTTTTGAAATCGATCATTGGATCAGTAATTGGGGAAGATATGGACAGAAGTAAAGTGCCACATTTTTTGGCTCACCCTGTGCATTCATTTATGTACTACTTTATCATCTAGTTTGTTGACATTTCAGCAACCACTCTTGCCTTTATTAAAATGGATTCCCTCAGATGTTATTGTGGCAGACAGTAAGTAGTCACAGATGTAATTTAGTGAATTTATATCACATGTTAGTTACCATTTCTAGTTTTCTACTAATGTATTTAAGAAAAATCAAATGTATTTTTGATTGCAGAGTCGGTGGGATGACACGCCAGGTCGGTCCAAGGGTGCAGAGACCCCGGGTGCCACACCGGGCGCCAGCACTCGGCAGTGGGACCAGACACCAGGGCATGCTTCATCAGGGGCCGCTACTCCCGGCCGTGAGACCCCTGGACAGCAGGTTACGCCGAGTGCACGCCGAAACAGATGGGACGAGACGCCAAAAACTGACAGAGGTCTTATTTCTTCTACCGTATATTGCTGATATTAATTGGATTTATTAGAGAAATTAAGTGAAACTCCATGACCTGAAACTCCTGTCCAGCAGTGCAAGCTGCAATGAGACATCGAAAACCGACAGAGGTCTGACTGCTTTCATATTGTTATCAAAAACACATAAAAATCAACTGCATTAACTTTAATACGATTCTGTGAAGGGCGGTCAGGTTCAAGTGTTCTGTTTGACATGACCCTGACCACTCTTCATTGTAGTGATCGAGGCTAATTATTTCCGAAACTGTTTGATGATTATATGATCATGTAAAGCATGCATGTTATAATTTTTAATGCCTTTCCCAGCAGTAACATAACTGCTAGTAGTTGTAGTGGTTGTAGTAAGATTTCGTATTATGGCGGTTAACAGAGATGCCAGGCCACAGCTGTGGCTGGGCCAAAGCACCTCACATGGGAAGAACTGGTGTTGTAGTAATACCTAGTAGTGGCAGTAGTAGTAGTAGTAGTTTCTAATTTCCAACACGGGGCAGCAGTTCCGCCCCGTAGGCTTAAGCCACCATATGGGTTCATCAGCCATCCCCAACAAAACACTAGTTACAATTAAGTACTTCCGGGAATCTGTGAGACTTTCTGATAAATCTCTCTATATCCCCAACTGTCACATCAGTAGTAGTAGTAATAGTTGTAGCAGTTTGTCACTGTGGTGGTTAACAGTTGAGCTGTCAAAGCGTTAATTTTTTAATGCATTAATTAATGCGTTATTAATGCACCCAGGCCCATCTAGAGGAAGAGTAGGGGAGAGGGGGTAAGTTACGCCAGGCCCCACAACGTTTGGGGGGCTCCACCTGTAGAATATAGAAAGTTAGCAACACATTTTTAAACGTATTTTATCAACAATAACTGATGTCATAGCTAACCTAGAAATCTATTAGCCTGTCGTTGGAATAACTGTCCGAACAGACCATAGCACTGAGCTTATTTATAAGCTTCAGTAGTGATTGAACAGCAACTACAGTTTAGTTACTTGAGTTCATTCGATTGTCAAATAACTGCATTTTAACGGAATATTGGAACTTTTGCTTCACAGAATTTAGTAAATTAATATAAATGTGCGTGTGTGTGCGTTAATTTTTTTAAAGTGCGATAATTTATTAACACATTAACGTGTTAATTAATACGTTAATTTGACAGCTCTGGTTAACAGTAATAGCAGCAGTAGTAGTAATGTTGTGGTTTGTGGTTCACAGAGACGCCGGGTCACGGCGGAGGCTGGGCTGAGACGCCTCACACTGATCGCACCGGTGCCGACATCATCACAGAGACACCAACGCCTAGCGCCAGCAAACGTCGTACCCGCTGGGACGAGACCCCAGGTGGCGCCACCCCTGCAGACTCTACACCAGCCGGGGGCATGACCCCTAGCGGCATGACCCCGAGTGGCACGCCGGGCGGACTGACTCCCGGTGGGACTACACCCGGCGGATCAACACCAGGTGGACTCACTCCGGGCGGATTCACGCCATCCGGTACCACGCCGACTGGTGCAAAAGCCATGGCGATGGCTACACCAACTCCAGGTCAGTAGTTCCTTCAATTTATCTCATAATCGTTATCTCTTATGACCTACTTCATCTGCTTGTCTCTCGTCGTCACAACGTTAGCAGTGTAATAATATAATAATCTAATCTAACTTTAGTCAAGCTTTATGATTGAAGTGTGTTTCATTTTGGTTCATAATACGTACCTTCCAGGTAAAACTCACCATTGATAGTTATGATATAAGTATGTTTCATCATGGTTTATAGTTTGTTATGCTTACAGTGATGACACAGTGGCCAGTTTCAGGTGCCTGTTTCTGGTACCAGTCAGCTGGTACCAGAAACTGGTCAGTCTGTCATACTTTTCTGGTGCCAGAAACCGGCGCCGGTTATAGAGCATGTTCAGTTTTGTGCCGGAAACCGGCTGGAAAGCTGAACTGTGATTTGTCAGTCTGAGCTAAAACAGCGGCTATAATGTCATCATTCTCAAAACTCTCAAAATCGGAATCCATCTTTGTTTTTTTCTGCCGGTATCATTTGCTGGCTAAGTGTGTCATGGTTTCTGATGCCAGACAACTGGCATGCGAAAGCAGGCGTCAGAAAATGGTCAATGTGTCATCAACTTTAGTTGGACTTGCATAATGCTGGGTACAGTTTTTGCTGTTGTGACTCATGCACAAAATACATTGAAAGCATTTTTTGTGAAACCATAGTTAATTTTAATGTGATTATATTATTACTGTTATTATCACAGCTCTTAACGCAGCTCATGACGTGCTTGCAGGCAAAAAACATGAACATGAGTATGACTCATGAGTCCACTATGACCATAATTTATCTTGTGTTTAGTAATAATTGGCATATCTGCATTTTGTAGTTTTAAAATTCGTGCCGTATAGGACTAGCAACATGCTGCTTTCTGCATGCATTTTATTAGAATGTTCATCGCTGTTTTTGTGATTGTATCGTCGGTGCTGTTTAAGTACGTGTTTGAGCAGTGAATTGAGCGGTTGACCTGATTGGCTGGTGATTTTGCAGGGCACCTGCCAGTGCCGATGACACCGGAGCAAATGCAGGCGTGGACTTTACAACGCGAGCTCGACGAGCGCAACCGCCCGATGACTGATGACGAAATTGAGGCTCTGCTGCCGACCGGATACAAGGTGATCTATCATCTAAGATTTTGTAATTTTTTGCAAGCTGGAGTTAGGACTATCAGTTATCAGCTTTTTAGTTTTTTTCATTCATCATTTATCATTCTGTGTTCTGTTTTGAATACCTATAAGTAACAAAGTATGACAGAGTTTGATGTGTACTGTAGTGTCACAGGGAAATTATTTCTTTTGATAATTTCATTCTCAAAGTAACATTACTAACATTACAAACTCAAGACTTTCTGGATGTGGCTGATTGAGAATTAGCAAGATGTTCTATGCTAATCTGTGTATTTGTTGCTTTACGTTGTTTTTTTTTGTATTTTATTTTTTACTTATGGTTTTTGAGCCTGCCATTGAATAAACAAGTGAATGAATAATCAGTCAATCAGTGAGTGCTTTCTGTTGATCTTCGGTTCTTGAAACTTGTTGAGTAACGAGTATGTGTCGTAATTAGTTCATTAATGTTCTTCTTTGTTGATGCTATAGGTACTGCAGCCGCCGGCTGGGTACGTTCCAATCCGGACGCCAGCTCGCAAGCTGACGGCGACGCCCACGCCGCTGGCTGGGACGCCGATCGGCTTCCGCATGCAAACGCCGGACAGCAAGACCCAGGTCGTGGACCTGCAGCCAAAGGGCAACCTGCCGACGATGAAACCGGATGACATGCAGTACTTTGATAAACTGCTCGTTGATGTCGACGAGGAAACTCTGTCGCCGGAGGAGAAGAAGGAGAGGAAGATCATGACCCTGCTGCTCAAGATTAAGAACGGAACGCCACCCATGCGCAAGGCAAGTTGTGATTCTGTAACATTTATTGCACATTGTGTGTGATGTTATGTTAAGTTATATAAATATTTTAAAATTCTTCAGACAACACTCACTTTATAACTTGGTTATTTATTTCAGCTAATTGCAATTTAAATGTTGTCGTTGAATACTTAAACTATGATACGTGGTGAGTTTTTATTAGGAGTTTGTTATGTTAGACTTGTGTCTTTTGCTTGCCATTTATTAATTACAATTATTATTATTAGTTACTCGGCTCATGATTGTGATTTGAACCCACGACTGTTGATCACAAGCACATAATGCACAGTGTGTTGCATCGTGTACTTATAGGCAGCTCTGCGTCAGATCACGGACAAAGCGCGTGAGTTCGGTGCCAACTCCCTGTTCAACCAGATTCTGCCGCTGCTGATGTCTCCAACACTGGAGGACCAGGAGCGCCATCTGTTGGTGAAAGTGATCGATCGTATCCTCTACAAGTTGGACGAGCTTGTACGACCGTATGTCCACAAGATTCTGGTCGTCATCGAGCCGTTGCTGATTGACGAGGACTACTACGCACGTGTCGAGGGCCGTGAGATCATCTCCAACTTGGCTAAGGTCTCGGCATTACTTAGTATCGTTTGTCTTCATCTTGTGTAAGGATTTTGTCAGCTTGTTTGGTGTTTAGTGATATTCAGTGTCTATGTAAAAAAACTGTTCAGTTTATATAGGATACAGTGTAACGGTGACATCGTGATTGTAGATATAAAACAGCACAAATCACAATTTAATAATTCAGACTTTACCATTACACAGTCAGCAAAGTTTTTCTGACATGTAGGCTCATGGTTGAACGCTTGTGTTTTTATGCTTTTTTTGAAGTTGAAAACATATTGATAAGTTTTTTTCACATTTCAATGTTTTTTATGTGTATTTTGTCGCTGCAGGCCGCAGGACTGGCTACGATGATCTCGACGATGCGTCCTGACATTGACAACATGGACGAGTACGTGCGTAACACCACGGCCCGTGCGTTTGCCGTCGTAGCCTCGGCCCTCGGGATTCCCGCGCTTTTGCCGTTCCTGAAGGCCGTCTGTAAGAGCAAGAAGTCATGGCAAGCTCGTCACACCGGTATCAAGATCTGTCAGCAGATATCCATCCTAATGGGCTGTGCCATCTTGCCGCATCTTAAGAGCCTTGTTGAAATTATTGAACATGGTATGAAGCAGTAAACATTCTGCTTTATATTTATGTGTTGCATATTTTTTAAAGAAAAGTGTTGCTCTGTCTCTTGCTTAATTATCTGTTTCTGATGTCTTTTTTCATAATTGTACTTGTTTTGTTCTTATTGCATCTCTGTTTACACCAGTTTTAGTTCTTCTTGTTTATGTGCTAGATTAAACTGTCTGCCTGCCTGTCAGTTTGTTGTGGTGCCAAACATTTCTAAAAAGTGTTCTTATAGTTCATGTTATATGATTAGGAGATCTTTTCAGTACTTTAATTTAACGCTATTATCAGTGATTTTCTCAAGTCCAGTTACTCCCAGTTCACTGAGATACTCATCAGGATTTCGAGTAAAAACTAAGAGTGGTTGTAGTAGTGATAGTACTGTTAGTTAGTAACTTGTACTAATAGAAGGCGGGTTCTGTTTAAATGCCGGGTCCCCGATACAGGTGATCTGTCAAGGCAATTTGTAGTTAGTAAAAGCCAGGGGCTTGTATGAAGTTCTATGGTATCTACTTTTTAGTGCTTTCTTAATGACGTTAGATCAGTTGAAAGATTTACCATTGTAATAGTATTCATTGTTAAAAACATTTTAATGGTCAGTCATGTGGTTAATCATTCATTTAGTTTTTCCCGCTGTGGTTCATGTACGTCCTCGCTGCAGGGCTGGTGGACGAGCAGCAGAAAGTGCGCACAATCACTGCGTTGGCTCTGGCAGCCCTCGCCGAGGCCGCTACACCCTACGGCATCGAGTCTTTTGACAGTGTACTCAAGCCGCTCTGGAAGGGCATACGCATGCACCGTGGCAAGGGTCTCGCGGCTTTCCTTAAGGTATGAGCAAGTGCTGCATTGTTGGCTACTACTTCCGTTTCATTAGCAGCTTACTCATGTGGCGCAGTGCAGTAAAGCAGGAGAAAGACAATTTATGAAAGATACCCGAAATAAAATTGTATATGTTATTAATATTTACAAAATACATTAGGTCTGTAAATGACAGGATTCTGTCGGCAAGTTTTGCAGTTTAGTAATATTTAGTAATATGTACTTCTTTCTGTTTAGTTAGATCTGTTACACCTTTACACTTTGGTTATCCACAAGATAATATGCCATTCAGTATAATACACTATTGCAACTACAGTGGTTACAGTTTAATCTGGTATTATACTGTTTAGTGATTTATTTGTGCTGCAGCTTTATTGATGTAAGAATGAATTGGTTACTATTGACAATTTAACATTGTTGTGGCGAGAAGTGGGCCCTTGTCTGCTCATGTGCCAATTCTGTTTTAAATTTCCACACAACGGGAATTTTCAGCTGTAGATTTTGTATTTTGACAGGCTAAAATTTTGGTTTGTGTGTTAGTTGCCCATTTCCACCATGCCATTGAGTGTGATGAATCAAGCAAAGTATAGCTACTTACTTTATCTCAAAGACTTTGTCATCAAGGCCAATGCCACTGCTCTTTGCCTCGAGTAAAAGACCAGGTCCTTGAGGATGCATCGCTGAAAATAGCAACTTAGAAAATGACCAGTGATTTACAGCATATGCCTAAAATCTAGGATAAAACTCAGATTTTTATACATCTTAGTCATTGCAGTTCTCTCTCTCTGTCTGTCTGTCACACGGGTGATTCAGTCAAAAACGGTGCAAGTTAGGATCACCAAATCTTCACCGTCGGCTGCCTGGCAGACTCCAGTTTCAGGATTTGTAAAGCTTTTCCATAAATTCAAAAGGGGTCACCCCAAGTGAGGGCGATAATTGACAGAGGGGTAGGGTAAATTTGCGATTTCCAGCCAATACGGCGTTGGCAGAGCGAGACAGGTCATGCTCTCTGGTGAGTACACGTAAAACACTATAGATCATTAGACGCTGGTCATCTGGCACCCTCTGGTGACTGTAAAGGAAACATAGTTGGTAGGATGGGTGAACATAGATTTTGTTTTACTGGGCTTTCAAACATGCACCACTGTTGTGCTTTCCTTTTTGCATTAGCTGGGCTTTTCTTGTTAAGTTAGATGTGTGACGTGGTTATCAGGCGATTGGTTACCTGATTCCGCTGATGGACGCCGAGTACGCCAACTACTACACCCGCGAGGTGATGCTGATCCTGATCCGTGAGTTCCAGTCTCCCGACGAGGAGATGAAGAAGATCGTACTGAAGGTGGTGAAGCAGTGCTGTGCGACGGATGGTGTGGAACCTCAGTACATCAAAGACGAAGTTCTACCGCCGTTCTTCAAGCATTTCTGGAACCAACGAATGGCACTGGATCGACGTAATTACAGACAGGTCGGCTTGCTCAGTCGTAATTTTCAAGTGATATTGCTCCACAGGGAACTTATACCATTAGAAAAGTCCATTGGTATTGTCATAGGATATGATTAACAAAGTTTTTTTTGAAACCTTCCACATTTAGTCGAGTCCACTTTCTCTGAGTTTGATGAACTGTTTAGTAAAATTTTGAGTGGTTGTCAACTTTTAACTTATTCAGATAGCAACTGCTCTGGTTTCTGTAACAAAAGGCAGTTTTTCTACAGTGAGTAAAATGTCCATAAAGCTTGAAAATGATTCTTCATGGTGCAGTGTATTGCTATTATCATGGTTGATACTAATGGCACCATCCAGAGATATATTTAATTGAGTGTATATATTTTGTGTGTGATTGTGTGCTGCTTTTGGCATAATGAATGATGTTGATGACGATTATGAAGTGCCCTGATGCTGCCTGTGTTTAGCTGGTGGACACTACTGTGGAGATAGCAACAAAGGTCGGGGCTGCGGAGATCGTGGGTCGAGTTGTCGACGATCTCAAGGACGAGGCAGAGCAATATCGTAAGATGGTGATGGAGACCATCGACAAGATCATGTCGAGCCTCGGAGCTTCGGATGTTGACTCAAGGCTTGAGGAGCAACTCATTGACGGCATTCTGTATGCTTTCCAGGAACAGACTACCGAGGTTCAGTCATGTTCATCTTCGTAGAACATTAATTGTTTTAATGCTACGTAGTAATGCTGCATTCATAATGATCCTATTTGAACAGGTAAATTGCAGTATCAATGCTCAGAACATCACTTTTATTTGAGCACAGTAAGCCAGATGTGAAACTGAATTAGCGGCTCTTAGCAGTGCTTATATGTGTGTGGTATATGTTGACTCAGATGCTAACCGAAATCATAGATTCATAGTTTCCATCGTTTTTTTTATTGAACCACAATTGATTTTGCACGTGGGTTTTATTTATGTAGTTAGTTACTGTTAGTATTTTTACGGTACAAAATGGCCTCTTGTAGGGTTCGTGGAATTATGCGCCAAAATTTTGCAAATTATGCACAACAATTTTAAAGATTATGCGCGCACTTTTTGTTAATTATGCGCACATTATGCACACCTTTTCGGCTTTGTATTACACACAATTGGCAAAACGACATTCATAAATGAGACCGATTGTGCGATCTCAGCACTTTCTGACAGTGACGTAACTTCGTCTTCGGCGCCCGGAGGCAAAATAACGCATGGTGCGCCGCAGGCTTGCCATTTATATTAGGTTTTGTCACGACCTTAGGGTTGTGTCACAAGTAGTAAGTAAGAAAAATAAGTCGGCAACAGGGAATATTTGATGAATTTTGCAGGAAACAGTATTTGTTGTTAGAATATAGCGTACATTCATTACTATAAGCAAAATCAGTGATGTATAACAAAACGACATTCATAAATAAGACAGATTATGCGGAACTCGTTGTATTATGCGGGATCAGCTCAATAATGCGGAAGGTCACCAATTATGCGCAAAAGTATGCGCGCGCATAATCGCATAATTCCACGATCCCTAGCCTCTTGTGTATTGTTGTGCCATTGATAATCTACTCACTGACAAGCTCACCAATTAAGCAGATTAATGAATATAAACGTCAGTCGAAACACTGAATCGGTTGTGGTGAAATTTGTACAAGTTCTGCATGCAGTCGTGGAACTAACGAGGTGGGTTGCAAGAATGTTGAATACCTGCTTGAAAGACTAGCAAAACAAACACCCTTTTACAAAAATTTGCCAGTTTTTATTTTCTTCTGTTTGTGAAACAGTCAATGTGGGTGGTCCCTGTTTTAAGTGAAAAGTATAATAATGTGACATCCGTTGTTAGGAAGACAATTTAAGTTAACTTATTGTATCATCCTGTAGTATGTTTGGTACATTAAATATTCTTTGTGAACGTGTTTTCTATAGGAAATAGTGATGCTGAATGGGTTTGGAACGGTGGTTAATGCGCTGGGCAAGCGCGTAAAGCCGTACTTACCTCAGATTTGCGGCACCATTCTGTGGCGTTTGAATAACAAGTCTGCCAAAGTGCGTCAGCAGGCGGCCGATCTTATATCCAGGATTGCGGTAGTCATGAAAACTTGTCAGGAGGTATGTTGCAAAATCTCGTCAACGCAAAAAACTTCACTTGTTTAACAGAAAGCGAATGTAGTTAGCTGCCTCTACAGTCACATTTTTAGCTCCTGGGCTCTGACTTAACCCACATTGCATAATCAGCCGGTGATCGATTCCATACCCTGTTGGGGATCCAGAGCGTACGACCAGATCCCCTAGCCCATTTGAGGGGAAATTGCAAGGGAATGGGGAGGGAGAGAAGGGAAGGGAAAAGAAAATGGGATGGGACCTAGAGAAAGGACCTAAGGGGAAGGTGGGAGAATAGAATGGAAGGGAGGAGAGGAAGGGACCAGGGAAAAACAGAAAAGTCAACTTCTACCCTAGTGATTGTTGACTTTTTTTCAAGCTTGCCATTCATCGTGCGAGTCTTGGAAGTCTTTGATTATGATTACCATAAATTGTTAGCATTTTGAGAAGATGAGAGCGGGCTGTTATCTGTATTTAGTGATTGTGGTGCGTATATGGTCTATTTTGCTATTTTCTTTCTATTTCTTTTGCTTTCATTACATGAGTTGTATTGTCCATTGTGCAGGAGAAGCTGATGGGTCACCTGGGAGTGGTGCTGTATGAGTACCTCGGCGAGGAGTATCCGGAGGTCCTCGGCAGCATCCTTGGTGCTCTGAAGGCAATTGTCAACGTCATTGGAATGACGAGGATGACGCCTCCGATAAAGGATCTGCTTCCGAGACTGACTCCCATTCTGAAGAACAGGTTTGACAACGTTTTGTTTTATTTCATGCTGTGTCGGTTGCTTTTTTTCTGTTTTTCAAATTACCGTCACCAGTTTTGGAGATGCTGGGAAATTTGAAAGAGTCGGGAAGAAATTCTGAGAATTAGCCAAAAGTCAGGGAAATAATGGGGAATTCTATATTTCAGTGCAAATACTGGGACCTTAGTCCATGTCAAAGCACGTTGCATGGACTGTTATCACATATTACTAAAGAACTGTGTATTATTTTAGATTTTTATCACTTACTGTTTTTAATTCTTCTTTTAGTTAGTTTCATCTTTGGTTGATTATTTTCTGTTTTTTATTGCTGCATAAGAATTCTCATTTAGACTAGTTTATGTCCCAGTTTGAGTTGGATGGCTGGCTGTATGCAGACAGGTAAACTATTTAGCTATATAACCAGAACCACGGTCAATTCAGCCTTCCATCCCTTTGGGGTTTGTAAATTGTGTACCAGTCTGTTAAGGCTAGGTGCATTCACCTGTGTCTGGTAGCAGGTAACACTGTGTGATCCTGTATGGCAGGTGACTCTGCAATGGATTTCCCGTTGAGTCCCATACATGACCTTTAACCTTTAACGTATGACATTTTTCTGACATTGCTGTGTAGGCATGAGAAAGTGCAGGAGAACTGCATTGATCTGGTGGGTCGTATTGCTGATCGTGGCGCTGAGTATGTGTCGGCTCGTGAATGGATGAGAATCTGCTTTGAACTGCTTGAACTGTTGAAAGCTCACAAGAAAGCCATCCGCCGGGCCACTGTCAACACGTTTGGCTACATCGCCAAGGCTATTGGGTCAGCTATCCTATTAACAAAGCCATTTTTGATTATGAGCAGATTCGAGGGTTTGTTGTTTTGACTTTATGACTGCATAGGCCTATTACTCTGTGTGTTACATACATTGCATGTTTGTATTCGGGTGTATTATTCGTTCACATAAGACGTATGGTAATGCAGTTTAAGGCAACTTACTTAGCTGTCTGTTATCTGCTGTCGGCAAGTTTAACATTGTAAAAAAATGATTTAAGTGTGCTATAAATATTTCTCTTTGTTGTGACTCATTTTTGTTAAGGTTTATAATTGTATTAACTACATAATCACTTACTCTAACTATACTGGCACTAGCAGTGCACTCTGTTTATCCGTTGTCATAGAAGTGCTGCAATACTATTTTTGCCTGTCTGTCCGTTCAGCTGTTTCTGTCCTGTATGGACCTGTAGTTCAAACATAAAAAGGTGCACAAAAACCCTAAAATTGGTGCGTGATTTTTCTCCAGAGTCGGAGTAACGGGTGTGCAAATTGCCAGTTGAAAAGTCAGTAATCTGATAAAAGCAAAAATTGAAGGTCATTTGCAATGTGGAATACCTTCTGACAGCTGTTATTGTGTGTGTTGTGTTTGTGGCCATGCAGTCCGCACGATGTGTTGGCAACGCTGTTGAACAATCTCAAGGTACAGGAGCGACAGAACCGCGTCTGCACGACAGTCGCCATCGCGATCGTTGCTGAGACGTGCTCGCCGTTCACCGTCCTGCCAGGTCTGATGAACGAGTACCGCGTGCCGGAGCTGAACGTGCAGAACGGCGTGCTCAAGTCACTGTCGTTCATGTTTGAATACATCGGGGAGATGGGCAAGGACTACGTCTATGCCGTGGCTCCGCTGCTTGAGGATGCTCTCATGGACAGGCAAGTCATGTGTCCAGTGGCGTCAATCCAATTTGTTTTTTTTTTGGTGGGTGGGGGGAGAGGCAGTTGATATCCAGACTCACTCATATGGGTCCCTGAGGCTTGCAGGGCTGAAAACTGAGGCCAAAGGCTGACAGCAGGGGTAGAGTTCTTGGGGAAGGGTTAGTGAGCCCTTCCGACCAGCTATGAGCTCTGTGCATTGTTTTAAGCTGCCCTAGTGATAGGCTACTACAAACACATTCTGGTCATACAGGAACCCAGAAAATGGTCGAAACTTTGAGGGGCAGAAATTCTAGCCCCAGTATTTTATTGGCGTCGATCATCACCCCTTGTCCTTCTTCCGTAGGATTGACACCACTGCCACTTAGCTTTGATGTTTACTATTTTCCGATTATTTTGATGTACAGGGTGGGCCAATAAAAACGTAGCATTTTACTTTTATCCATATCTTTGCTAGTTATTGACCGTTTTTCAAAATTCTTTCACTGGCACACTGTGCACAGGATTTGCAACAACGTTCGTGATTATTATATATCTTGCTATGTAATAAATGTGTCTCTACACTACCTTGTGAAATATATATAAAATATACATATATAACAATTATAACAAACAATCATTTTGGTAAATGAGAAGAAAAACACTTCAGACAAACATTGCAGTGATTGGTCTATATGACACTAAACTGGGTGGGTCTAACTCAGTCTAGTGTCATACAGATCATTCACCGCAATGTTGGTCTGAAGTGTTTTTGTAACATTTACCTAAATGTTCATTATTATCGTTAGTTTTATTTACATTTATATTTCACAAGTTGTTGCTCATCTATTGTGATTTGTCTGCAGAGATCTTGTACATCGTCAGACGGCAATGGCAGCCATCGGTCACCTTGCCCTAGGCGTCTATGGCTTCGGCTGTGAGGACGCCTTGACCCACCTACTTAACTATCTGTGGCCGAACGTCTTTGAGACATCGCCACACGTCGTCCAGGCATTTATGGCCTGCATGGAGGGCATGCGTATTGGTCTCGGCCCGGCAAAGATACTTCAGTATGCACTACAGGTAACATAGTTTTCTTTTCAATAGATGCTTAAGTTTAAATGGTGACTGCTAAGATTGCTACTTTTTTAGTTTGTTGCCAAAGTGTCAACAACAAACTAAAAAGGTTGTAATTTGGTGAACTTGTATGGCTTATTAACATTTTCACCAACCATTTGGTTGCATTGTCAACGATGTAATGTTGTCTTCTAGATATGTAACAACTTGAACGGAATAATCAATGGCGAAAGTTGCAGTGCACATATAAAGTCTTGTTCTGACAATTTTAGGTTTCAACACTCTAATTTTGCTCCGAGCAAAAGAATAGCAACTTGTTGGCTGTTTTGTTATGTCTAAATTTTGGGACTGATTTAAACACTGTGCCTGTTAATACGTAGTAATTTAGTAGTAAAGATTATGAAATTGCCTTATTCATCCTGTACAAACTGTGTCTTTTATTTAGAACTCTTTGTGTAGTGTTTTTGTTATTTAAGCTGGCCTTTCTGGTCTGCCAATAGTTAACTCCTAGTAATTGTTGGAGAGTGAGTTTTGCCCAGCAAACTACTCAAAGCACTTCCGGATTTGCTTATTTTATCCAGAAGCTAGAAATGTTAAACTAGTACAGAAGTTTCTATCAGTGTTCCAAAGATGAACACATATCCCATGATGTGTACAGTATTAGTTATTAATGCACTGTTAGGGATTGTGGTCTCAAGATTTATAATTGCATTTCTAGTCTTAGATATCTCATTGTTTGGTCTGAAGTCTGCACCTGGTCTTGGCGACGCTTGTCACATTGTAGTTTTTGTCTTGAGGCTTACCAGTTAAACTGCTGAATTTTTTCTATCTCGGCGTATCACTTTAATAATGGTATTGTTCTTGTTTGGAGTCCCTGCTTCAGTGGTTTCGATTTTTTGGTCTTGGGTCACGGTTTTGGTCTATTTTACGTCACTGGCGGTGTCTGTGTCTGCTCTTATGCAGGGCCTGTTTCATCCAGCGAGAAAAGTTCGCGACGTCTACTGGAAAGTGTATAACACAATCTACATCGGTGCCCAGGACTCGATGATCCCAGCGTATCCTCGCATCCCGAACGATCCGAAAAATCGATACATCCGATACGAACTTGACTACATACTGTGAAAAAAGTACATATTTCACTAACAGTTGTCCAGCTGCAAATTGACATTGTCTTAGTGATAACAGTAATTGTCACTGGATGCATACAGATCATGGATGGTCATGGAATTCAGAATTCATATTTTCTATGACTGGAACGTCATGTAATTAGGCCTGGATTGTGGAGAGAGATGGAAAATAAATGTTTTCCGCATTTTAGACCCTGCTACATTTCTGGCCTTTACACACAGTGCCATCATCTACTGTCAGACTTGGCCAGATTAACTATGTATCCTGTATTTGCAGTTGTCAGTTGAAACGTTGTAATTAATTTTTAGTGAAATCTGACTTGTTTGGTATCTGCTCAATTAAACATTTCTGGATATGGAAAATGCAGATGAATGGTCCTGGAAAATGCACGTAGAAATGTCCTGCAGTCTTGGAAAACCACTTTCGGTGTTCTGTACACACCTTGTGGACACCAAGTGCTGCTTGTTTAACGCCCCGAGGTAGATATTGTGGTGATGTATAGTGTTACGCATCATTTATTGTGTATTATATATCGTTACAGTACTGATAGCTATATATGTGGAATAGTATTTGTTTCTTCTTGCGAAATTTGGTTTTAGTTTGGATCCCTTTGATTCCTGTGACATTGAATACTAAATTTTTTTACTTTGCAGAATGCTTCATCTTAGCCACATTCAGATTTGGCCACTGGCTGACATTGTGCACTTAAATATTTAGTCACTTACTTACTTACATTTATAACAGAAAGTCAATGTTATTTATTTTTGACATGTGTAAAAAAGTTTGTACGATAGGTCAGATCTGTTGCAACAAGGTTGAAATATTTGCAGGGCTCCCAGTTGTCCTGAAATTCCTGAAATTGTCCTAAAATCAGCAATTGTCCTGAAATTTTACTCATTTGGTCAGAATGTCCTGATATGGACCTTTGTTATGCTGTCGTTACAGCATTGCATTCATTTTGTAATTTACTTAGTTAACAGGACTATATAAGTAATTTGGCTTACTCACTTACTTATTACAGTTTCGCCTTAGTGTGTTCATTTTAGGACTACAATACTGATCTGCTTCAATGAATAACATTTATGAGTACATAAAAACGTGCATTTTCTGTGTCTTGAGCCTCGTAAAACCGACAAAAAATGTCCTGAAAATTTGTAAACATTGGGTCCTTTATTTCACTTTTTGCTCCTGGGAGCCCTGTATTTGTTGTAACTTCTGACACTAAAATCCTCAGACTTCATTCTCACATTTTGCAAATACAAAAAAAGCTTCTCACAGTCTTCATTACTTGTGGGCGTCTTTATTACTGTAGTATAAACTGAGAACACAAAAGGACTGCCCGAGTCCATTAAATGGTTAAATACAGTGCTGTGATTAGCATATTTTCTGCATTATTTGTCAGTTTATAGTCTTGCACCAGTGATGCTCCATTTTTAACCAATGTAAATTTTTTCAGCCTTTATCATCTACTGCCAGACTTGGTTCAATCTTACTAGACACACTTCTGCAAGTTTAAATATATTTGGCCTTACGTACACATGGCAATACAGATAACATATCTGTATTCCCAAAAACACGGCTCAGAATTTGGGTTCATATGGTTCATAGGTACATTCTGATGAGTTCTGTGTTCTTGCCAGTTTTGAGATAGAACTTTTTATAGAGTAAGAGTCATGTTTTAGTCCTTTAGTGCAAGAGACCATGTGCTTTTATCGTATTGCAGAAAAACTAGAAACACTTGTTTCATTTGATGTGGTTTATAGCTGTGCATGGCTGATGCAGTTAAACTGTGAGACATCTTAATTCAGGCTTATCCTATATCAGCATCTATCAGTTAGTAATTATTAGGATCCACAGTTTTCCGTAGAAAACTTTGCCAAATTCCGCGGGCCTGTTCGTAAAATTCTGCGACTCGCCGTGGCAAAATCGTCCAACGGACTTCCATTTGTGAGTAATCTCAGCTCTATTCTGTTAAGAAACCACTTTTTGCAAGCTCAATTATGCTAGCAACATACAAAGAAAATTATGAATCTTTTTATTCTTTTCAAAAGTGCAATCTGTCAATTAGTTGCATTGTGTTTACTGTATTATGATTGGGTCTGCAGTTTTAGGCAGTTCAGTTTGATTTTTCTCCATGATTTTACGTCGTCAAGCCGATCGTCAAGCCGACGATCATATCGTCAATCATTTCGCAACTTCTGCAAAATTCCGCAGAAAAGCGCAAATTCCGCGGCTTGGCTTGAAACTACGCAGCACACGGCAAACTGGGCTCTAGTAATTATGCAAAATACAATTCCATATATTACAAAATTCTATATTTTTCCGATCTGGATTGCTACCAATATGTGGTTGTCCTTTGACCTTGCCAAAGTGTGTGAAAAATTTCAAAGTTTAGTTGAGAAATTTGCAGGCGGACAACAGATGCACAATTTGGTGCATTCTGAATACAGATCCAGTTTGAGCTGGTGTGAGCTTATCTAATGGTGATTATATGTACCATACTAACATGCCAATGCACCGTTTTGTCAACTTATTTACTTGATCACAAGTAAAATTGTTTTACAGCACTGCACCAAGTTATATCGTGCTTGCGTCATATTTGTGTGCAAGATTTGGGGAATTGCTTGTCAGAATAAAATAAAATGCGACTTGTGACAATGAATTTTATGCATTAATACAAATTGTATTTCGCTATTCCAGCTAGGCTCTGCACGAAATGTTAGTTTATGGAAATTGAAATTACATGTCTGTGCATTTTTCACCATTCTCAAAGTCGCTTGAAACAAGTAAACATATGACGTTGTTTCTAAATATTAATATATTCAAGTATTCCGACTTGATATTGTTCTCATACTGTACACCTGCGTTAAATAATTTTCAGGATTATTTGTTCTGCTGCCTGGCTGGACAATGAGAGAAATAAACTTCCCCACTTCAGATTTTATTGTGCTTTCCTCATTATTTTACAGACGTCTGACGTCGTGTATTTACATTGCATCGACTAACAGGGTGGCTACAAAGTAGGAGGGAAAAATGCCGAGTTCTCAGGCTTTTCGAGAGCAATAAACTTACTTTACTTTTTCAGGTTACTGGAACAAAAAGTAATTGAAACTAGAAATACGTTCTGCGGAACGAGGTATCTGTCCCATTGCCACGCTATATAACCTAGCAGCTGCGTTTCAGCGTTTGACGCTCTTGTGAGCCTGCAGCCAATGTTGTCTTTGAATAAAAACGGTTGGTGGCCATGACAACAGAGGTCTTCAGGGGAGAATTTTCATGACACCATTGCATAGCCCGGGCCCGAAAATAGGAGGTAGGTGAAAACAGTGTGCAATTATCTTTTGCGGAAGCCGAGTTGTAGTCAATTTTGTCCCAAAATTCGTTGCCATGGCAACGGGTCGGCAGGCGAAAAATTTTAATGACACCATCGGATAGCGGGGGTAGCTGCAAACAGCATGCAATTATCTTTTACGGGGACTGAGTTATACCACTTTGAAGTCTCCATAGGCTGTAATGCATTTTTTTTAAATTTGGGTAAATCCCAAACAAACTCGATCTTACTTTAGGGCCCCGAATCACTGTGCAAAATTTCATCAAAATCGAATCAAAATTGCGGCCGTAGAAGTGTTTACAGACAGAATGACAGACAGACACAAGTGATTTTATAATCTGTCCCACGCTATGCTATAGCAATGGGACGGATAATAATGGTAACCTGGAAAACACTGCACTCCCCCAGAAGGGTCTGGTTCGGAGCCCCTGCCGCAAATGTATTCTAGAGCATTACACATTCCGGAAAGTGTTATCTAGTGAACCATTTTGTTACAATTTTTCTCCTAGGTTGCACAGAATTCCTTGAGTATAGCAGGTTAGTGGCCACCCCGATAAAGTCTTGTAGGCAATCCATGACCAGGGACTAATTGTTACACAGTACCGTGGGCTACAAACTGTGTAACAAAGCTTAAATTATTTTAACTTATTAGGTAAACGTTATTTTAGAAGCTACACAATACCAAACAAATAAGGTTGCCCGTTAGATGATGGTCAGCCTTCGTTTATCTTGCTTTAGTAATTATTCTGTTGTACAAGTGAACGAGTGAGTAGGGTCTAACGTCCCACCTGACACAGTATAGGTCATTGTTGTGAACGTTTTTGGCGACAGTTATAGCCTTTAAATCACGAAGTATAAAAAGTTGGCTGGTTAAACAGAAATAAGAGTGCATTTTCTGAGGTCAACAAAGCAAACACTGGCCTTTGTAAAAAGTAACAACTTTTTACATACAATAAACAAATTCGCCACGTACGCATTATAGACAAAAAACGATCGATATAGTACGTAAAAATACAGTTAAACAGTACAAAAAGTACAACAGATGTTATGCATATTATCACAGACTGTAACATCACATGCAGTTATCAACGATAAGTAACAATAACGCAGAACGTCAATCAATCAAATATCATGAATAACCAACAACAGCAAAAGTCCACACAAAAACTGCAGTACAGGTCTTTCAAAGTGTCCGTAACAGAAAACGGTTTTATGGCAACAGATACTGATCATCTGATGAGCCTGGTTTCCACCTAACACAAAAGGTCCGAAGGTTAAAGGTCCGAATATAGCTCTTAATGAGCGAACCCATTTCAAGAGCTACGGAGCGTCACTTGCCATATGGGATCACACCCGACAGAGGTGAACGCACCCCGCCTTAACCCCAGCCAGATAGGCCGGTACTCGATTTACCTACCCCGGAGGGATGGAAGGCTGAGTTGACCTAGGCGGTTGGTTACATCCCGAGATGGTTAACCTGCCCACAGGCAGTCACCCATCGTAGTATTAACCAGGCCCGGCGTACAGTAACTTCGCTGATCGGATCAGACGCGTTACCACTACACCACGCCAAAACCCATGAATACTTTTTTGACAACTGATGCAGGCGACAAGAAGAGTATGCAATGGCCAAAATGCAAGCATAGAAACGGTTTCAATGCTTGCGCTGCCATTGTTGCATTCTATGGAAACCACGCGTTATGCAAGGACTGACCACAGGTGTGTGACAGTAAACTTGCAGTGTGCAGCAGCAATCCTGATAATAACCTGAAATACACATCACTACACCGCACCTCGTCAACGCCTTATCTTCAGCACCTGCAATAAGATACCGATCTACAATGGCATGTAAAGAACAGTCGGTGAACGGGAAAATACTTGCGAGATCGAAGCTTTGCCACAGCACCTGAGAGAACAACATCACAGTTATTCATGAGCATAATCCAACTGCCTGAAATAACAGCAAAATACAATACGTGAAGCTAGGTACCGTAACCGATTCTGTAGCATGAAGTAACCTGCACAAAAATACCAAAAAAAACCGCTAAACACTACAAGATATGTAAATACAGGTGCGCAGACGATCTTTAATTATGCAGACGATATAAACAAGATACAAATGTTGACTGAGTTGGCACGAAAAGCCATCGGCTAATCACTCCAGCGAATAGCATACCTGCAAATGCAAAAGTGCCAACTATACATTTAGAAATGATCTGGTTCCCTGCAACATAGTCACAAATGCAGAAAAGTGTACATTCACTGAGGGAGAAAAATGACGAAAAACTCATGCAGCACCTGAAAGATCATTCCACATATTATAACAAGATACAGCAAATACGCAAGTATCACAGGTGCAACAACAAGTCAATAAATGTGCTAAAAATAACAAGTAACTGCAACAATATAAACATCGACAAAGAACAATATCCTTTGCAAAATAGCAAACTTTGTAAAAATGCCACAGATTAAGTAATAAAATGCAAAGGTGTGTACAGAGCAACAGAAATGAACTGGACTGATATGAAAGCTCGTTTCATTTAGGAGCATTTCACAAATTGTACCATACTAATCAAATAAACTAACAGTTGAGTTCATTTCCGTCAGTGTGAACACGCCCTTAGTCAACGTTTAACCAGCGCATAAGAACAACAATTCCATGCACGCTAAAAATTCGTGCAAAACAATGCAGGAAAAACACGTAAAGCCATGGATACGTGAGTCTACGCTGAAAATTACAAGAAATTTGAGCTAATGCTCACGAAACGCACGAAAGCCTATAGCAGTGCCTCTTCACAAACTGTCAGTCTGTCTCCAGCCTTTTCGTTGCAATTTATTCTTGGATTTTGTGCTGCAACAGAAGAGCGCAAAAATTAATAATAAACAGCATGTCTGTACCTATTTGCAATTGTTTTCACACCAGATAATTGCAGTAAAATAACCACTTTTTAGGAAGGGTAGCCGTCTTTGACGTTCGCCTGCACCGAGCTCCATGAACCTAGGGGATCGGGACTTAGACTGCTGAAATCTACGTTTAATGCTGAAAATTTCATACGCATGTTGTCTTAGTCTAACTCCAGCCATTTCGTAGCAATTCAGTATTGAAATGTGCGCAGCATCCAAATATTGCAAAAAATTCACTAAAAACCCCTTTTGGGAAGGTTCAAGGTCATTCAAGGTCATCGATG
>Ga0209367_1002432_pt1 | contig 24587 bp, 18 predicted proteins | sample WorMetLIZISLAND2_FD_187412 | JGI IMG/M metagenome (GOLD analysis project Ga0209367, IMG submission 187412) | Marine gutless worms symbiont microbial communities from Max Planck institute for Marine Microbiology, Germany - Olavius geniculatus... ... | reverse complement strand
TCAATAGCATCATTTACGCTAGATCGTTCTTTGTATGTTGCGTGCGCTATAGCCTAGGCTTACTGGCTTCCAAACCATGTCAACTGCTAATTTGTTTTTAAGAAGTTAATAAATGAATATTAACTTTTATTTTTGTCAACAGTAACTAACTGTTAACAAAAATGAAAGTTAATATTCATTTATTAACTTCTTAACAGCACAGGGGCCATTAGTAGCGGTAAGCTTACAAGAAAGCCCAGCTGTCGCTAGAGGACGCGCTACAGCCTACACAGTTTTTGTTACACTACTGACCTTCAAGGTCATCCAAGGTTGACGATTAATAGTAACTTTGGCCCTATGATGGCCCCTATCTCTAACCGTTTAGGAGATATATCCAGTTTACCATTAAAAACGCACATTTCCCACCCCTTCCATTCAACCACAAATTTGAATATGTTTCCCTTGCATTGCATATCCCAAATTTTGTGCGCTGAGACTGAAAGTCTCCACAAATGGCTAATTATTCATTCAAAAAAGTTTTTCCCTACGACCCAACGCTTAACCAGGGTAGGCCCTACATCAAATCAAATCAAATCAAATCATTTATTTAGACAAGCAGATATAAAAAAACGTTGACAAAATGAGTAATGAAAAGGCTTGAGCAAGGGCACAAAGGGCTGCAAGGTCCTCTTACATGGACCCCGCCAAAAAGAAGAAAAAAACATACGAATAAGACAACACAATAAAACCTGTTAAAACACAGATGTAAACCAAACCAAGTCAAAATCGTTTAGTCGAGCTTTAAACATTGCCAGGGATGTGGCTGCAACAATATTTTCTGGAAGAGCATTCCACATGTTGACAACCCGGTGCCAGAAAGTGCTAGCAATAAAAGCAGAGGGGCATGAGAGTTTACAGAGTTTAAACGGATGTCCACGTGTTACAGACGATTGGGCTGGTTTAAGAAAAACCTCATCAAAACTTCACCCCTATTTTTCACTAAGCGCAAGCTGCGCCCACCAGGTCTAGGGATAGAAGTCAGTGTATGGGGCACTCGCTGAAGGGGAATTAATTCCACAAAAATTTGTTGGGTTAATTCATTGAAACCTTACTTAACTTTGCACCGAATCATTCTCACTTGGTCCTCAACAAATCTGCTATGCATGTCGCAACTGCCAGCAGTAGATACTACGACAATGTTATGGCTAAAGACAGGGAGCTCCAGTAATCGATCTTGAAGGACAATGCATTATAGGCTAACCGTCACACGTTAATCAGAACATTCTGTGTATAGTTTCAGCAAACTTACATCGGACGAGAAACCTTCGACAAGAATAGCGACGAGGAGGTTGAATAGGACGTAGTTTCCAAACGTCATCAGGAATATAAAGTAGAGCGCCGCCCACGCTGAAGTCTTCGACATGCCGTTGTATAGAACCTCGTTCCAATCTTCTTGCGTCAAAATCTGCAACAGTACAACCAACCGATTCTTGTTCTAAACAGTTTTTAACATAACGCACTGCAGTAATCTTCAACTAAAATAAGCGATTCAGATTTTTTTTGCACCCCATGGTAGTTTGTAAATTGTAATGATTATTAGCTCAGACACCTATGTATCATTATTACTCGTCCTTCAGCATATATACAGGGTGGTCCAAAAAACGGCACAAAGTTTATGGCACCATAATTTTGCAACCGTACATCACAGAGTCATGCGGTTTTTAGAAAAATGCTTCAAAAGAAATTCTTTACGTGACTAGAGTCAGTGTTTAAATACAGCAGTTAAATATTCTTTATTATTGCCGCTGGCAGTTAAACTATGCAAAAACAGTATTACCCTTGACACTGCAGTCCATAAAAACGTGCCACTATTATCGACTGATTTTAATAATTTTTGGTATGTGACAGTAGGAAAAAACATGACACAAACTTCTGTAGTTTTGGCCGCTTCACCTTAATGATGTCGCTGCACTACCGTGTGAAATGCAGAAGTCGCAGTTTGGCCATTGACAACAATGAATTCCTACAGGGTAGCGCATGCGTCGGCTCAGAAATTATTAACTGAATAGAGAAAAACACGATTGGTTATTATTATCTCTCAAGAAGTCACACGTTTTACATCTTATCAGCTTCATTTCAGCACGTGCTCAAAATGTCCTCCTGCAGCACAAACGCAAGCGACAGACGTTGACACCATTTGCCAACAGCACGTTCAGTAACTGCATGACTTAAGTGGCCGACTTGCTGTTGATGTATCATTTCAGTTTGTCGACTTACAATTTTAAAATGAAGACAAGTAACAAATTTTTAATGATTTTTTAGTTTCAGTGATTTTCTGAGCTGCACCAACCAGTATGAATTCATTGTTGTCAATGGTCAAACTACGACTTCTGCATTTCACACGGTAGTGCAGCAACATCATTAAGGTGAAGCGGCCAAAACTACAGAAGTTAGTGTAGCGACAATATTAGGGCTAGGTGGCCAAAACTATAGACCTTTACGTCCAGTTTCTTTTTAATGTCGCATGCCAAAAATTATTAAAATCGGCCAATGTTTCACGAAGCTATCGAAAAAATAAAAGTGAAACGTTTTTATGGATTGCAGTGTCGAGTGTAATACTGTTTTTGCATAGTTCAGTTGCCAACAGCAATAACAAAGAATATTCAACTCCTGTATTCAAACACTGACTTTACTCACGTAAAGAATTTCTTTTGAAACATTTTGCTGAAAACCACATGACTCTATGATGTACGGTTGCAAACTTATGGTGTCAGAAACTTTGTGCCGTTTTTTTGACCACCCTGTATGTACTGTGAGACTGCGCTCCATATATGCAAGTTACACAATCTGTTCTAACATCACAATCTGCTTTACTCATCAAAAATTTGATCCAGATTTTACTAAAAAAATTAACAAAAAATAAGGTTAAAACTGAAAAACAGCCGGTGATGTACTGAAAGCACATTATTTACAAGAAAAAAAGCTTTAAAGCAGTGACAACCAAAATCAAAAAAGACAGCCAAATGCATGGTGCATCTGGCGAACGCATGAAACTAGCATTTTCACACGTGCATTTTTCACATTTTTGACGTTTATTGAAGACAAGCAAGCAGATGAAAACAGTTATAATCGGCACACAATTATTTTTGTTCACCAAAAATGTAATATACTATAATTTTAACATGTGATTTAATCTGACCTGAAAGACGGTTACTATTGCCCATAGAAGCGAGTCGAAGTTTTTCCGTTCGCACTGACAGAGACCAGTCGATTTTTCATCACAGCTACACTGGCGTTTGTCTTTGGTGACACAGAACTTGCCTCCAAACAGGTTCATGCCGAGTATACTGCAAAGCAAAATATGCTTATACACATGTAAGCATTGTGTGAAACAGTACAAAAAACACACGTCTATAGTTAAGTTTACATTAAAAATGCAAAAAAAGACTCACACGACCATAATGAGAACATTGTTTAAAGACGTTTATTAGCCAGTCTGTAGTCTGTCATACTCAAACGTTTCATCTCACTGACGCCGTTCTGAGACGTTGACTCTGTTATCGTTTTTAACTCTTACGTATATTACTCTGTATATAATGTAATTCGTTGCGATTTGTCAACGTTTTTCAGACGAATATGAATGAATATGAATGAATGCAATGCTGGACCAAGCCCACCGAGCCCTGAAATAAATGGCATCCGCAGAAGATACTACAACACAGTACTCAGCCTTTGAAGTAACGCGCTGTACAGAGTTGTTAGGTCACCGTTAGGTCTTGCATTACGATAATTAAATAGTTTCCCTCAGACTAAGTATGTGACCATAATATAAAAATTACTTTATGGTATTTATATTTGTCAATAGTTTTAAAGTTCTAACATTAGCATTCTTAGTAATACAGTTACTGTACAAAACGCTATTCCGTTGTTTGCTTATCGATTTTTGAAAGCGTTTCAGTCGAATCGCTTGGCAACGTAACTATGACCTAAATGCACCGCGCATCAGCGTCCAGACTGCGTATGTCCGACAGACAAATACTTCAGCGGCTAAGACTATACAGGTCTCTTAGCAGTGGCGTATCCAAAAATGCGAATTAAGAGAATCTCCGCTCCCTTGTCCTTTTCCTGCCCTTCTTTTCCCTCCTCATTCCTTCGCTTTCCAGTCTCTTTTCCTTTTTCTTTCCCTTCCTTCCGTACGCTCCCTTGTTTTACCCTCTGTTCCAATCGTTTTTTTAATTTTCTTCCCCTCCCCTTTCCGTCATTTTCTTCCTTTTTTCTCCCCTCCTTTCCGCTCTTCTCTCCACTTTTCTTCTTTTTTTTCATTTTTCTTCTCCTTTTTTTCTTTTCACCCTCCCCTTAAAAGTAGGACCCCTATGGCTAAATGGTTCGGGGGAGTGCTGTGAGTTCCCCAACGAGATATGGGGCGGAGTCCTTGCCGAAATCATATTTGCTGCATTATAAGATCTGGTGGCAACAATTTTAATTATTATTCAGAGAATCTCTTCGTTGGTCTTTTGCCGAGTGGCAGATCTACGACAAACTCCTCTGCCAGCTGCTTCTGTCTTAAAAGCGTGCAGATGTCTTGTCTGGAAACTTGAAGACAAACCACGTGAAACTCAAAAGTCCCTAATGTCTACTTTTAACAAAAAATTGTGCCCGGCCATTGCGGGTGGTCCTCCTGCCCTCCTTGTCTCCGCCACTGCCTATTAGACTGAAAGTTATATCAGTAAAAGCACGCCGCCGGTCACGCTCGCGCGCGATGGTGTAAAAAACGCCTGCTGCGAACTAGAGAAGAATAATAAAATCGATCCGAATGAATTCAGACGGCCACAGACGTCCGTCCCAAGCTGATTCGTTACACCTCCTTCTCACGCGTGTGCTGTGCAATGTGCATGGATGCTGCCATCTTGCCCGGAAATCTTCCCAGCTTTACTCCATGAGTGACAAAGCTTTTCATCACGCGCGTAGCTTAATTATGTCGGCTGTGTGCATTATGAATCGACCGAGTTTAACGGGCTTAGGTTTCAGTAATTACGACAATAAATTAGCTACAAAGCAGAATAAAAACAATGCTTTAGGATTGTTTTATTCTGCTGCGTGCAGTAGCTAAGCATTTTCGCTCAAATTTTTACAAAACCATAGTAAATAGTGATCTAAATTCGTTTTCCTTAATCCTGGCATTTTCACATAAAACACATTGCAGATTAATGCGAAAATTGCAGCGAACATTTTGCAAAATATATTCATAATGTATACCAATCGCTGACTTTATAGTACATTTTATTTTTTATATTTGACAAATCTTAACTATTACTCTAGCTGGATAGAAAATTAATTTTCAGATGTACATTAATGCCGATTTCACCATAATGCACCACGTTGCTAAAATTACGAATAATGAAGCCATTATTTACAATGACAATAAACAGCAGCGCAACCTGAATATAAAAATAAAGAGGACAAGTAGCGCCAAGAATGTCGGGACATTGTCGAGCGTTCTTAGCATGACCTTGAGCTGGTACTGGAGCGCCGGAAGAAAGCGAACCAGCTTGAGAATGCGCAGTAGTCGGAATGTGCGAAGCACCGAAAGCCCGCCAGCACCGCCTTGAATCAGCTCGACCAAGCTGTACAACAAACAGATCAACGTATCAGTAAAATCAGAATACCGACTTCGCCTAGCTCCCCTTTGCCACTTTATTTATAAATTTTGCGCGAAAAAATGTACAAAAGTGCTAACGAACACGTTTACAGAGCTGCGCAAAACACACAAATCACAAATCCGTTGAATGTCAGGAATTCAATCTGAAAGAAGAATGCCGCAGTTTCTCTTACGCAGCTGAAAACATCCTATTCCAAGATCTGTGCTTTAAATCACTATCTCGTATTATTTTGCTAACCTCTGTCTTGATCAGCCTCCTAATTATTTTCGCACACGTCAGTTCATCTTTTCATTTTTATCACACTTGTGAAAGGTTAGCTTACAACTAGCCTAGAAAGTCTAATAGGGTGTTTACACGATCGAGCAAACATCGAGCAAACGTCGAGCTGGCTCAAGCAGGTCTATTGGAACCCCGCCCCCTGACTCAAATGTAGGCCTAGGCTTAGGCTCTTAGCCTACAGCTGATCACGTGTTATATAGGCTTTCCAATTACAACCCACCCGCCCTCCTAATTAGCATGTTAATTACCATAAAACGTCAAGCTAGCTGTTCGATGTTTGCTCGATCGTGTAAACACTTTCGCATTATCATTTTAGTCTTAAAACTTCTAGGCCTATATAATCATTCATTCCGTAGACTCTCATTATTTGCTAAACTGCGACTGCCTTTACTTTACCTATATTTCTTTCTTTTGTGACCCGTGGCCGGCTGTCATTTTAAATCCATTTTGTTTAGTTTCGTAATTTCTAACTTTAAGCATACTCGTATCGTATCAGATTTTACCGCATTTTCAGAATTTTGCCCACCTGCGAACTTTATCACAGGCATTTTGTGCAGAACACAGAAGATATATATTAAAGCGATCAAACCTGAGGACGACGATGAAGCTATCGAACAGGTTGAATCCGTTCTTGATGTAGCCGAAGAAGCCTTCAGCGACCATCTTGAGCAGCATCTCGACGGCGAACAACGAAGTGAAGAAAATATTGCTGTACTCGAGCATCAGCGTCAACTTGACCGGCTGTCAAGTGAAATCAAGAACATAGACTTCATCACTTCGACGAGCAAATATCAACATTCATTATCTTACCAGTGGAATGCGCAAAGAAAAAGGCTGGGATGCAAACGCCATTAAACACCAAAAACTTTTTGAATAAAAAATTTACAGCCTACTATAGTAATTTTTATATTTTTTCTTTTTTAATTGTTTATTACCTATTTTGTTGTTTACTATCTACCAGTCGAATAGTCAACTTGGTCTGACAAACGGTACACGAAATAACAATGGTTATAAAAACAATGTAACATTCCCCATCCCGCTAAGGGTAGGAGGCTGAGTTGACCTAATGCACACAATAAGTTAACAACTTGCTTAAGATTGCTAGCAAATGACCCACAGTGAGATTTGAATTACGACCAGTAAGCTGAGTCCGATGCACCAGTGTGCTGCATTCAAGCAACTGACTGGAAAAACTAAAGAAAGACTTTAACGAGACAATTGTTGAGATCATTTGCTCAAGAAGAATATCAGAGATAAACGGTGGTGAAAACAATGTAAAGGCGCGTACAGAGCGACGTAACTGAACTGAACTGAACTGACACGGTCTAGTTTCTGACGAACCGAGCAAGCCCATTGGTCATTGGTTGACGCGTACGTGTGCGTAGCTACGTAGTCACCGACACCGTTAGACGATGCCTACTGTTGAAGATTAAAGGTTAAAGGTGGTGATATAGCTCTTAATGTGAAGCCCATCTCAGAGCTACAGAGCGTCACCTGCCGTATGGAATCACATAGTGTTACCTTCCACCCGACACAGGTGAACGCGCCCCGCTTTAACCCAAGCCAGATAGGCTGGTACTCAATTTACCTTCCCTGGAGGGATGGAAGGCTGAGTTGACCTAGGGGGCTGGTTACATACCGAGATGATTTACCTGCCCGCAGGCAGTCACCCATCGCACTATTAACCCAGCCCGGCGTAGAGTAACTTCGTTATCGGATGAAACGCGTTACCGCGTTACTGTAATGCATTACTGCTTGCCGATTGGTCAGTCCGTCAAAAACTAAAAGTGCGATCTCAGTGCGCGCGTTAACGCGCGTGACGCGCACGGCGTTAACGCGCGTGGATGATCTCAATTGACTGTTCAATCAAGCTTTAATCTAAGCGCTCTCTCACCCTAGAAGAGCGGATACATTCGACATCGTCCACGCGTGTTAACGCCGTACGGCAGTGAGAACGCACCTTCAATCATGTCAGTTCAGATCAGTTCAGCTACGTCGCTCTGTACGCGCCTTAACAGTTAACTAGGCCCATGCCTGGTTATGATATTCGATGCCCATGCTGAGCGTGTTGACGAGTATTGCCAGCAGAATGCCGCGTGTGAAATAACGGTGATCGACGAAACGCCTCAAATACTCACGGCAGATACGCCACTTGACTGCAAAACCAACAGACCGACACACAGTTACAACGTAAGTGCATAATGTAACGGCTGCCACATTTTTCATCGACAATCTCAAAAAATACAGCATTTAAACGTGCAGGTTAAAATCTTCGTGGACTTATAGAATACGGTCTTTTAGAATACGAGCAGAATAATCCAAATTTTCAGCAACTTCTGTTATTCGTTCCGCAGTGAAAGAAATGTAGAACTTTGCGAGTTCAAAAGAGACTGAAAATTTCGTGATCATTTTACAATTTCCATGTCTTCGTTTAAAATAAAAGCTATAAGATCTTTTCGTCTCTAATTTCATATTAAGCACATTATATTGAGAAATAAAATTTATTCACAGAGAGTTTCTTGGTAATGTAACGACAACAATACTACTACTAATATCATTACGATAAAGCGATAAATTGTATTACTGTATTGAGTCTCCCTACCAGTCCAGCGATACAATTCGGCAGCCTTCAAAGGTACTTTCACAGTTCCTAACAAACTCAACTAGCACCATTCAGATAACTTGGTTTTAACTTATGTTTTTAACACTTGGGTTTTTATTAGCCTATCAGAAGTATGAAAAAGCAACAACAAACAGCTTAATACGACGTAGAATGGAATATCTCACCCAAACATTTGCCGAGCCACGATTTTTCAGCAGCGTGTTCTGTAGAGACAGAATTGGCATTGCCGTCATAATCAGTGTCATAATAATCATCACTATCAGTGTCATCGTCGCTGCTATCGCTGTCATCACTCCGACTCACATCTCCGTCTGATTCGTCGTCACTGTTTCTCGCACGACGTTGTTCCGTATCTGTTTATAAACAAAAAAAAACATCTATAAGCCTAACTTACAAAAAACGTCGGCCTATTGCCGACATATAGCGCGGACGTCCGCTGTTGACATTTTGAGCCGAAAACTAGCATCAGTTGGTTTTCTCTCCTGGAAAACGATTACGGTTCGCACCAATTTTCCTACGCTTTGTGTCGTAGTTTTCGAGTTAGGAGACTGTAGAGGACGAACAAACGGACGAACAAGAGACTTGCAATGCGGCCTATTACGACAGTCGCACAATAAACACAATTATTTGTCACTTTCTTACTATGAAATGAAAAAACTGACGGAATTTAGCTATGACTGAAAAGTTAGCGAAAATAAAGCAGTCGTCGACTTTGGATGCTAAAACAACATCTCTTTTAAAACTGGAAATGAATTATTTAAAAAAACAATTAAAAGCAGTGCACAAAATGCGGAAAACAACTGGAACTGATTGGCACTGTTTATTATGTTGTCGTGCCATCGTTGACGACGTTGGCGAACGTGCGATGCCAGAGCACTCTGTCCTCTGAAGCTCTGATAAGCTGTGTTGGACTCTCGTTATGCTTTACGTTAGCCTTAATCTGCGTATTATTATGTAACTGTAAATTAATGTCAGTGCTCAACCAGTAAAATAAATAAGCCAATTAAATCGAATGCGAGACGAACCGGCGTTGCCGATCTGCGGACAATCGTTGTTGGCGACGGTGAGAAGCGTGACTCGACGCGGGGGCGGCGGGGGCGGCACGGCGGACACCTGCAGCGCTGAAGACTGCGTGGGCGAGTCCGTGGCCTCCAACAGCTCACTGGCAGAGTAGTGGGCGGACGGAGAGACTTTGAGGCCGTGGGCTGTCGGATCTAGCTGCTCGAAGGTGGTCCCCCGGACGCCACCACGAGGTGAAGTGTCGGCGTCGAAAGGCGGAAACCGTTGGTCTCGATGTCTTCGACGACGACGACGACGACGACGGGCAGCGTCAGAGCGTGGTTCATCGACGGCCCTGTAACGTATAATAATGACTCCCATACAATAATGAATCCCCAGTCATTATTATATGTAGCCAATAATTTGCACTCCCCCAGTCATTGTTTACACATGTTCAACTATGAACATAATGGAATAACCACCAACAACGATTTAAAAAATATTTCCCACCATAATAGCACATAGGGAGTTAATATTACACAAGGGAGTGTAAACTATACAATATTTATTCAATGCGATATTCACCTATTAACATATACTAAATAAGTGGCAATGGAATTCCAACTATATCGAATTCCAATCTGGAATTCTATATAGTTGGAATTCCCATTTGGTTGGAATATACTGAATAAGCGGCATTGGAGATTTATTTCTATCCATATAATAACCACTGGGGGAGTTGGGAGTTATTTTTAGGGGGAGTGGAAATTATATATTATACCGGATCTGCCCAGTGGCGGCAGCGTGGCGGCGTCGCAGTCGACGGATAAACCGAGCCAGGCGGCGCTGGGCGCGGTTAGCAAGGTGCTCCAGGAGATGAACGACCTCCACGTAGCAACCCCCAACATCCAAGCCGCCCGCGCCGCCCCCGCTACTGCTGGCCAGCGTGCTGGACGACTGCGAGTGGTGATGGCGCTTGCGAGCGCGCTCAAGAAGCATTCGCTCCGTCTCGCGCCGCTTCGTCTCCGAGAACTGGGTCGCGATGACGACCAGGCAAAGGTTGATCATGAAAAACGCGCCGATCTGGACAAAAACACAGCGCAAAACAACGGCTGCCGTCACTACACCGGCCGTCTAGTACTTGTCCGTTAATTCACCCGCACCCGAGTTATTTTTGTTAAGGCTAACGCTAACACTAACTCTAACCCTGACCCTAACCCTAACCACAACCCTAACCCTATCCCTAACCTTAACCCTACACTTGGCTGAATCTAGCAGTTAATTCGGGTGCGGGTGAATTAACGGACAATAACATCCAACTCATTCGCCGTTCATAAACGCCTTACCTGGTCGCAATAATGTTAGCACTTCGTCCAAATTGAAATCTTGTTATCGCAAGTGGACGAAATTTTTTTCGGATTTACAAACTGTTACAGCGTAACGGCCATGCATGTCATTATTTTGCATTTTGGCATCAAATGAGTGCTTTATAAGCTAAAGGTGTTTAGCTAAAAATTTTGAAAATGGCAGGATGTGGATGACAACAAATTTACAGCCGGGATGAAATGCTAAGTTTTGTTTTGCCTTTTCCGCAGTTCATCTTAAAAAGCATCTGCTACACATATGCAAAAGTTGTGGCAAAAATACAAATGGCTTGCGGTATAGTTAGGCTACTGCACCATGCTTTTCTTCGCGCTTTTCAATTTCAAACACAACAATGTTTAACGTTTACGATAAAAAGAAAGGATGATCCATATATGACAAGATTAAAAATTTGCATTTGCATACCAGAAACACCCAAGATCCACTAGCCTAGTACAACATCGAAAGCATAAATAGTATTGGAAGCAACGACATCAGCAGGCGTTGTCTACCATACATTAATCAATAATCTAACATAGAAAAAGCAAAACACGTTGTATAGAGGAAACCTACAAAACTATGAACACTATCACACGAACTTTTCAACTATAATGAGGCTTGCTGTTTGTTGTTGCTAGTTGGATTTTTCATTGACAAATACTATGACATACTCTTAGAGTTTTTGAAACAAACACAAACGACGTAACTGAACCGAACTGAACTGATATGATTTAGTTTTTGACGAACCAAATAATGGGCTAGCGGTAATGCATTATAGTAGGCACCATCTAACGGCGTCGGTGGCCTATTTGACTACGCTCACGTACGCCTTAACCAATGACCAGTGGGCTCGCCCTGCTTGCCCGTTAGTCAGCTCGTCAAAAACTTAACCGTAACAGTTTAGTTCGGTTAAGTTACTTCGCCATGTACGCGCCTTAACGGACAGTTGCAAATATAGCATGTCCACAAAATTAATTATAAAAAATCTGTCGCAGACACATGCAATGCATGCATCATCGCATGCCACTAAACAGTCTAAGGTTGTCCCATACGCGTCGGTTCACCCTACAGCGTGCAGCGACGTTTGCCACTCTCAGGCTGCAGTGCGCTATTTAAAACGTCGAGCTAGCAAGACCAGATCGAGCAACTATCTACCGCCGGTGTCCCATTATAGAATCCCCCCTAAAAAGTCTCCCTCGGCGACATTTTACCGGTAAAAAATTCGCTTTATCACACCGACTGGGGCGGATTTATGGCATTATCCAACTTTAGCCCCAACTGGGGCTGGATTTTTTGGGCTTATTTATTACACAATGAGAGTCTGCCGCGACGACGCATTGATATACATAAAATAACCAAAAACCGTCTGTGTTCTCCATGTTTTGTCTTATTCAGTATATAAGCTTATGATCACAGCTGAATAAGATAAATAACATACTTTTTAAGCTGTGTTGCAGCTTATTCAGCTATGAACATTTACAACATTTGTACTGAATAAGCTGCAACATGCGTTGTTGACGCTCATTGAGTACGAGCGTGTATAAAGCTTATAGCGGTTTTCAGTGGCAAAGCCAAGGATAAGTAAAACGGCCGGGTTCGGATGGAATAAAAACTTTGCTCTTATATATAACCTCCAGGAATAGCCCCAGATGGGCCCATCTGGGGCTATTTCTGGGGCTATAAGTGAAAATTAGTCCGACGTTCTTATATAACCTCCAAGAATAGCCGCAGAACACTCATTATGTCGTTTATTTGTAATTTATTTGTAATTTATTTGTGTTTTCCCCCCAAAAAACCTACCCCCTTTGTTCTATATAGGCCCCATCAAAAAACCCTCTTTAGAATGACGCAATCCAGTAATCTTGTAGTTTCCATAGTTAAACACGTCTACAGCGGTGAACGCTTTGCTCTCATATATGACCTTCAGAAATAGCCCCAGAACACTCATTTTGTCGTTTATTTGTAACTTATTTGTGCTTATCTGGGGCTATTCCTGGAGGTTGTATATTAACGCAGTATAGACACTATCATGGAGTCTACGTACATATAAAAAAAATTATTTGTTTACATATTTGATGTTTATGTTTCCCGTTGCTTGGTGGTATGACAGGCCTAATTTTTTGGTTACTTAATTTGAAATAGTGTCATTACAATTATAACATGACTACGCTAAATATTTGTGGTTTTGATAGTGTTTGTTCAGGCTAAAAGATTAGCCCCATCTGGGGCTAATCCTGGATATGGCCGAATTTATTACAGGGGAGAGACTTTTTCATAGAGCTGGCAAGAGTTTAATAGGAGGGAAGAGAATTTACCGCAGTGATTACGTCTCCCGCGGCGGACATTTTACGGGGAAGACTATTTATTGTGACACCGGCTACTGATGCAAGCGGGGTCGATCGAAGCTCTAACCTATGCATCACCCAACTTACCACAATTAACGCCGTAAAATAAATCCAGTCCCAGAACGAATGCGCGTCTTGCACATAATACATAATATTTACCCAGCCGGCCAAGCTGATTATCTGCACAGCAGAAAAAAATATAGACATACGGTCACACGTCACATCACGTCACGAAAACACGAACAAATAAATACACGCATTACAACGGGGGAACCAACCACACGGCAGCAGCATCATATGGTTGGTTTGAACCAGTGGCTTTTATCCCTATACCAGGTAGGCGCAGCTTGCGCCTAGTGAAGAAATAGGGGAGGGAAAATTTTGTTAAGGGTGTAGATCAAAACTCCTCCTATTTTTCACTGAGCAATGAATCTACACACTTAACAAAACTTTCACCCTATTTTACTGGGCAATCTACACCTTTAACAAAAAGCCCAAGGGGCGGGGCTTAAGCCCGAAATAAGAGGGGGGGGGAAATTTGCACTCGATTTTGACTTTAGATTTTTTGGGGGATAGAAGCCATTGGTTGGTTCGCTCGGCGACACTGCACACGCACGCTACTCACGGCGACTTACCACGATCAGCGTGGCGAAATATATCCACGACCAGAACGAGTGGGCATCCTGAATATTATACATTATATCTACCCAGCCCTCGAGACTGATGACCTGCGCAGCCAAGCAAGCAACACAACAGCACAGACTAGCAACGACACACGACATACGACCAGCATGTTTTAAGTCATCTCGCTCAAATTTTCATCAAAACGAAATTCTACATTTCAATATACGATACGATAAAGATTTCCACTTGAAAAAACTGAGAAACATCCGTCAGTTTAATCTAACACATTATATTGAAAATAAAATAACAGAAATTAAAAAAGAAATAAACTTATTTCAAACTAATAGCGTGAAAAAAACGGGGATTGTTTTATCGAAATAATGACGGCTTTCATAGATCTCAAGGAAAACAATGTCAAGGAGCGCCAAACATTCATTTTTTAAAATCAGGATTATAAGCAACCTGCAGAAAAACTAAAGATTTTCGGTCTAAACTCCGTTCATCGTGAGTAAATCAGTCAATATTCAGTAAGCAAAAGGCAGACAAAAATTTGCGAAAACCTCTGCAAACTTTTCCAAATTTCGCAACAATCGGTTTAAATTTATTTGTAAAATTGGAGTCCCAAAACCAAGCCCGTCGAGAGGGTGGGGTAGGGGGGGTAAGCTACCCCGGGCCCGCGACGTTTGGGGCCCCGCCGTCGGCCAGAAATATAAAGTACGCCAGAATGTACCATTTTGATGAGAAAAATTCAAATATTTTCTACCCAGTGGGGCCCCGTGAAAAATGTTTGGGGCCTTGCGAAAATGTTTTTCCGGACCCCGCTGTGGCTCTCGATGGGCCTGCCCAAAACCGAGTATGTCGGATTAAATATAGGCCTATATCAATGCTTTGCTATAAGACAATACACTCAGACGCACATCAATATAGTCTACTACCAATAGAGCATAAACTGTTTACAAAGAATCACATGACTATCTTTTAAAAATTACACTAATTTAATGCCAAGCAACCTTATGCGGTACAACTGTAAAAAAAGAAATGACTCTAAATGCTGAAATTATTAGCTACTTACTACCAGTCGTAAAATAACGAGCTGCATCGCATTCTAGCATTGCTGAAATTAATGAAAAAACACAGATTAACTAAAATTATAATTAAAGAAGACTTAATAGATTGCATATTTTTGCCAAAAATTGTTGTTTCATTTTTCTACTGTATACAGAAATCATTACAATAAATTTTTTGAAAAATCTTTTTTAAAATTTCCTGGATGCGAAAATTTAAACGATAATCCGGACATGAAAATCCTGGATCTAGACCCAAAACCGGATTGCTGGTAAAATTTAATTGATTGATCCCGGGCAATATCCCTTTTCTCCAATTTTCTCATGAATCTATAGTTTATGTACAAACAAACAGACAGTCAAACACAGACAAACATAACCTTTTTCGTTGATGAAGGTAAGTAGAGGCAGATAACTAGTCTGAAGGGACACTAGTCCAATGAGTGCGAGGGTTAAAATAGGGTTAACGTTAGTGTTGGTGATCTGGTTAGGAATAGGGATAAATTGCATTTTTAGCTATAGCGGCCCCTGTCTATGGCGAACTGAAATCTGATCAAATTCGGATTGGCGCCCCTTCGGACCAGCGACCAGTCACCGGTAAGAAAAATTCTGTTCAGGGCAGATTGCGACAGCGTCTGCTGACCTGGAATATAGCGACCCAGGCGAGGCCGATGTTGTCGAACGATATGGCGCCGAGGAACGGGTTATTGCCGACCGGACGACACGAGCTGTAGTACCGGTGCCAGTTGACGCAGCCGGCGTGCGGCGGCAGCGTCGAAGACGCCTCGTCGTTAGTGACGTTCCACCACCAGCTGGACAGGTCGACGTCGCTCGCGGACAGGTTGCACGGCTGACCGTGCAGTTCGTAGGCCGGCAGGTCGGAGCACTTGGTCATGCCGTTCTCGTGCGACTGGCTGCAGATGTAGTCACGGTCGCGCTCGTCCACGTAGTACTCGCTCAGGTTGAACCTATGTACACGTATAGCAAAACGACAACCCGATACAGGTAAAGGTAAGCTAAAGTCCAGTACTTGCCATAGCGCTTCTTACATGAGAAGAACTCGTGGTCAGAAGTGCTCTGACAATCTCGAAAGTGGCAGCTGATTGGCATAAGCTGATGATACCGCAGCGCACTATGCGGCCATCCATTGCATGCACTAACGAACACCTGCGGTTTGCAGCTAGCAGACATGGACATACCACCGCCCCAATCAGCCTCGATACGCCTTCAACCCGTAGTCCGTAGGCTACTACTCATTTCCCGTCCCACGGAGGGTAGGAGGCTGAGTTGGCCTGAGCACACCGTAGGTTAGCAACTTGCTCAAGGTTGCTTGCAAATGACGGCAGTGAGAATCAAACCGCAACCTGAAAGTTACGAGTCGACACCAACCACTAGACCACTTGCACCTACACAGGCAGGTAGATGTGAACAACTTGCCCAAGGTTGTTACTTGGTATTCACTTTTTGACTTAAGTAGGTACTTAGACCGAAGTTTAGGCTCAGCGAAAGTCTCAGCAAAAGTCTAAGTCAAAAAGTGAAGTCGCCCAATGGCTTAGATGCAAGGCCACTGGATGATGGCGGAATCAATGATCAACTGATCAAACGACATTTACTCGTCGATTAGACGTGTTTTACGCTCACCAGTCAGCTACTTTGTTATTTGCTATTTTTACCGTAAAACATTTAATACCACAAATTTATTAAACCACTCTGTCAAATTGATGATGCAAAAGTGAGCAATATGATACAAATAACCACTGTGTAATGTAACAATCTGAAGCATCTGTGTTTCACACGGTAGTGCGTTGACATAAATTGGGTGAGGTAAAAAATCAGTGCATCTTGCACAATTTTATCGTCTTGGCCATCCTTATGCCAAAAATTATCAAAGTTGGTGGAAATTTGACAAACTCATGACAAAAAAATTTTTGACTGTTTTTTGAGACACGGTGTATAATCTGTGTCTACTGCCGTACACCAAGTTGGCCTTCTGTATAGAACTCGGCCGACTTGAACCGAGTTTTTCATATTTTTAGAACATAATGTACTTTTGTGTTTTCTTGTGTAGCAGCAGTTTTCAGTTTTTACGTTCTGTATTTTTTGCACGAAAAAAATTAGAGTAGTTACAGTTTTTTTTCCATTTTAGCAACTCATTACCGTGTCATTAGCAGCTAGAATCAGATGCGAGACGAGCACGTAGCGGTCATGCAGAAAATGCGATTTACACTCGAAACCAGACAAGAAAGGACGACGACACTGCCGACCGAAATGGCTGTCCTGCAGTTGTTGCAACGCACTTGCCTCAAGCATTGTGCTAATGCGCACTGCCGATGAGTGCCGCGTGCGACCATTAAGCAGATTTTTGCAGCACTTTGAACTGACGTCTGGTGCCATCGCCTAAACGCGGCGGTCGTCTCGGTCGAACTGCAGGCCATCGCCTACCAATGTTTTCTCCATCACATAAACCGATCGGCACGGAGTAAATATTTTTTTCTCAAAAATGTAAAATAAAGTTAACGCGCGCAGTGAGAACGCACCTTTAGCCTCTACCACAACGGATAATTGCAGTGAAGAGCGGTCGTGTTAATCACTTAAAAACAGTGCTTATTCAACATGACCACTCTTCATTGCTATGACTAAAGTTGGTACTGTCCGAAATGTAAAGCATCTACGTTCCAATCATCACCGTCGTGGGTTAAAAAGTAGGCCTAGGCGGGGCAGGCAGTTGAAATTTTTCCGACAAACACTAAAATTTTTTTACAAACACTGCGAATTTTTGTCATAAAAAATCACGGTACTTAAAATTTTAGTTCCCCCTATAAATTTGTCTAAAATGGGGTTTTAACGCAAAATTTTGCATTTTTGAACGAAATTTTTTTTGACAAGAAGAAGATTTTCCAACAATTTCCCAACAACCTAAAATTAAAAAAGAAGGCAATTGCCTCCCTCCTCTGTCGCCTGGCACGACGCCACTGGCATCACTTTTTATGCCCCACCCTGTAGACGCAACACACGCGACAGCGTATTGGCAGTGATCGTTGTTCGTTGTTTGACAGCCAACAAACAACGTGTTCTGCCCGTACACGGCTGCGACAAGACCGTCTTTCACCGGCTGAAAAGCAATCGTCCAACTTTAGCCAGCCGCCAAACAGTCCGGAAATAATCACTCATCAGCCCAGCTGTCATCTTGCAGTAACGCCGAGCTAGTACGTACGACTTCTCGGAGAACTGAGCCAGTCAGGACGGACGGAGATAGACACAGCCGCAACAAAGGAGAATCTGTCACGCATCCAGCTAAAAACCCGGCCAGTCAGTCCATCGATGCAAACGAATGTACTGGCTTCTATCCCTTTACCTGGTGGGCGCAGCTTGCGCCCAGTAAACAATAGGGGGAAAGTTTTGTAAAGGGTGTAGATCAAAACTTCCCCTTTTTTACTTCCCGCCATTTTTCATTCCACATTTTCAGTAAAACTTTTTCTCTAGAAAAGGAAAACGTAAAAACGTAAAGTTCTTCCCGAGCCTTACGGCCCATAGGGCGGCGCTGATCTCCGTTTCCTAAGGCCCTCAGCCAGACACCAGTTTTTACACTGCGAGACCACGGATACGAGGCCAGTGTATCACGCGGTGTGCCTGTTTATGTCCCAGCGGTGAAGCCGGTACCAAATTGTACTGCTTGGTAAGTAAGTAAGTAAGTAAATGATTTATAAAGCGCAAAAGTCTCAGAAAGAATCAGGGCGCAAAGTGGTGACAGAGGCACATGTGTGTGAACAACTTGCCTTAGGTCGTTACCCGGCAGTGTCCCGGTGCGGAGTCGAACCTGCGCCTCTGAGTTACCTCAGGATTATAAGTCCGACACGTTACCGTTAGACTACAGAGCCACAAAGAAAAAGAAAGAAGCCCAAAAAGGGGGTAAGAAACTTGAGTTCGAAAATGAAGGGGGGAAACTTAGGCCCGAAAGTAGGGAAAACGTAAGCGCAAAAGTGGAGGGAAGTTGCGCCTGATTTCGGCCACAAATTTGGGAGGGCATAGAAGCCACTGAACGAATGGACGGGCGAGCCGGCGAGGAAGCGGAAGCAATGAGTCATTGTTCGGAGACATTTCAACTGACAACGAGAACTGTCATCGATCACTGTACCGACAACCGACAGCATCCACGAATCCAATGCTCCAGCACTATCTGTCTCCACAACCGGCACTGCAGGCGCAGTCCCTAATACCGCAACCCATAAATAAGCCTGCAGTGACAAGACAAGATGCTCTCTCTGTCGACGCAGTGCTCTTTGCTGCAGGCCTACTTCTGGCTCAGTCGTAGGCTATTTAATCCCATTCGCCAACAATCAGCCACCGAAATCACTGTCCAAAATCGTGACATTCGTAGGACTATGCATATGCCTGGATTTACTGAACGTTGTAATCTATGTACAAATGCTATAATTATAGTTGTGACTGTTTCCAACATTTTGCCACTGCTGTTTCAAATCCACTACTGTTTCAAATAGAGTAAAATCTGTGCGGTTTAACGGATTCACTGAAGGCTATTGGACTCCATTTAACTTCGGCTACACCCTACGTAGGCCTACTGTACTGCTATCACAACCAACGTCTATCACCGTTATTACTGCTACTATACTGTTGTTATTAATCTTTGCTGCATCGGTCGGGAATAAGCTGTGCACTTTCGGCCAGGAAAACCAATTAAACCAACGTGCGATAACACTGTGAATCACGTTCATTCGTTCTATCTCGTCCAGTTAGTCCCAAGTGAAGTCATCTGGATATGTCGTATTGCATATCTCGAGTTATGACGTATAGGCCTATACCCCGTTTACACGATCGAGAAAACATCGAACAGACATCGAACAAACATCGAGCTGGCTCGTCCAGCTAATATATAGCCAGCTCGTCGAGCCAGATTGATCGTGTAAACGGGGTACTACTCTGCGTTTATTTGTTGCAATGCTGTCTGTCCCTCGTATCTGCACACGTTGCGGTCACCGTAGTTTTGCCGTACGGTAGTCGCTTCCGCCTTTTAGAATACACTTTCTCTTAAAGGTGCATACAGAACGACAAAAATAAAATAAACTAAAAACCGGGTGCTCTGGCTTTCATTCCGTTTCCTATCATTTCTTTTGCTGAATACGCATTACGCAAATAACATTAGCAAATGTCCCTTCGCAATCCGCATATGCTGCTTTCGTCACACACTCAAAACACTTTTTCCCAGGAAACCTACGGTCTAAGACCATCTTAGTCCCCACCCCAGCCACTGCGCTTCAGATTCGGCGAGTTTCTCGCCGATATCATGAGCTATACAAATTTACGTATTTCCCTAGTCTTCTTTACTTTATTTAGCCGTAAATATATATACATCTTTATTCACCCAGAAGGTAGCAAACAACACTACAGTGCACACAAAAAGAGAAAATAAAAGACAGGAAAAAACATACGACACAAAGAAGCAATGTCCAGGAGTGATAAAATCTACAGAATAAAACACACGAAGAAGCATAAATAGTACGCAAACAACACCAAATCGATTGTCTCTAATTCGGCGGCGTCGCGAATTTAAAAAGTAAGCAAGATATGCAATTTTCTGACAAACACTGCAAATTTCTAACGGCGGAGATTGTGGGTGTTCAAAAGTTTACTTTTTCCCAAATTTCTTTAAAATGGGAATTTTCGGACTTTTCAGCCCCATATTCTGCATTTCTGGACGAAAGTTTTTTTAAAACAAAAAAAATTGTCTGACAATTTTCCGACAGCCAAAAATTTAAAAGGGCAGAAGAAGAATGTCCCCCTCCCTGTCTGCTAGCCACGACGCCAATGCTCTTATTAATTTCACTTTGCCAGCAGACAGCGGAGTGGAGAGAGACAAGCGACTGGCTGACTAACCGTTGGGCAGAGATGTTGTCGGGTAAGACGAGGTAGCATCGGTTGCGCAGTCGCCCGGCCCACAGTTGGACACCGACGATGCCAAAGATGAAAAACACGAAGAAACAAAGCATCAGCACATTGCCCAGCATCGGCAGCGTGTCCAGCAGCAGCATCACCAATATACGTAAACCTTCGCACAACATTTTCACCACACACTCATCAGTGTAACGTCCACATTTAAAAAGCTTTTTGACGTACAGCTATGCAGTATAGGCGTCTATGACACGATGTATCGTCTGTCTGTCTGTCCGTCGTCGTCTGGTGTCGTTCGTAATAGCTGTATTGTGGCGAAACGGCAGATCGTAAAGGAATTTTTTACACGAATAATTAGCCCTGTATCGTAAACCTAAACAAGCAAAATTTCAGTGATTTAGTGAAAAGGAAACATTTTAAAATTGGGGGTTAAATGCCGAGAAAAGGAAGAATGTGCGCTATTCAAACGGAAAACTAGCCATATCTCGGAAATGGTGAGAGATACAGCCACGATTGCAATTAATCACTAATAAAAAGCGGCATACGCTTTTTCAGATAAAATAAAAAATCATCGACCTTGGATGATTTTCAAGGTCACTGACAACCAGTAGGGTCGGCTATCCTGCTGGGCTTCTTGTTTTATTATTGTCCGCGTAAGCAACGACAGTATTAACTGTCTTCAACATCGTAAAAACCTGTTAACATGCACAATAGTTCATAAACCCGTTGCACGATAAAATTTTGCACAAACATGTACGCTATCTTGACAACCTCTATAGAAGCCTACTGACTGAATATCAAGATCATAGGACAAAGGTCAAGGTATTGCGTGCATGATACTGCCCGAAGCAGCTGAGCTGGATTCACGAAATGTCGTTCGCTTGATGGCGCCAATTCATTACTGCCAGCAGTGCCAGCTGAAGCGATAGAAAATATCTTTGTGCATGCAATACTTGGCTTTGAAAAAGGTCGGCAATCTTGTTTTGTAAATAATATATATCGTGATTTTATATATAGGCCCATAGACTTTTAATTGAATAGTTGTCGGATTGCTTTGCTTCGCTGTAAGTATACTCTTAGTCCACAGCTGATCACGTGCTACATAGGCCTTCCAATTATAACCCGCCCGCCCTCCTAATGAGCATGCTAATTACCATAGCTCGTCGAGCTCGCTCGATGTTTGCTCGATCGTGTAAACGGGGTATAACGTCGATAGCGACCGTACTGATGGTCAGTCCAGTGACGGTCAGTCTGAACTGACCGATGGTCATTCTGGAGGAATGACCATGGACTGGCCGAGCAGAAGGCGATGTCTTATCGGCGCCCGACTGACAACGGCTTAGACTTAGACTTAGTTCCTCCCGTGCGTCAAGGCACATAATAATTGGGCAGCAGCTTTACGCCAGGACTGACAACGGCAATCACACGGCATTTGATGTTGTCGCTGCAACGCACGGCGCGCTGCCGCGCTGCACGCGTAATCGATATGCTAGGAGGAGACATTAGTGCCGTGACGTGATATGATGAATCACGCTAATCAACGTGAATCATCAGCTAATTCATCGATTCATAAAATCTGCAGCAGAGCAGTGACAGAGAACGCGTGAAACGGACAGCTTTAACAGCAAAAGTCGTGTATTTTTCCATAAATAACACTGGTATTAAAAGCAAAGTCTAAAGTCTGAGCTACAGGTTGGCCACATCAGCCGTGCAATATCGCGTGGAGAGTGTCAGTGCGCCCGGGCATTATTCTATTGGAGTGTACTGAATTCCCTGCCCGGTACAGATCGCTGATTGGAAGCATAGACTGAATACGAGGTCGAGACATAGCCTAAGCAGCAGCAAAGTTCGATGACTCAGTCAGTGAATTCCTACAGTGAAGAGACCGACTGACACGACGGATTTTAAGAAAGTGACTACTTCCGAGAACACAGTGTAAACGAAATGAATCATTTGCCACTTGTCAATATATTGTCATTAACCAAAAACTTAAATTTTCATATTTTAAATATTCGACTGTTAAAAAGTGTGTTCTGGATTTTGATAACACTGGTACTGTATGTGTCAAACGATAATCAAATTCACTAGTATGACGTTCTGAAGTGCGTCGTTGAGATTAATAATTAAAAAATAATAATCATTGGATAAAAATTTGGATAAAATCTGCCAAAGATGTTACAAAATAAAACGATTGAACTTTTTTGAGACACAGTGTATATCAGACTTGTTGAATGCCCCTCGTAATCTGCATAGCAAATTGCTGGCTCGAAGACCAAGATCAAAATGTTCTTTTTCTCCAACGGAATCTGAGCTTTGGAGAAGAAACGCTGGACTAAGTGCATTTCGGTTGCAAAAAATGTGATCTGAATATCTTTTACCTAACGGTATTTGTCTACGAACTTTTTGAACGACCCTCGTACGTGTTAACCTGGGGCTGAAGTTCGTTTATTACTACGGCAAATGGACGACGGGACAGGTGCAGGCTAGGAAATATACAGACGGAGACGGACGCCTATACATTAGCACAATGTATACAACAAGTCCTTGAGACCCATGCTACGTCTTCGTACTTGCAACGGGAGCGAGCGTAGCTGCATGGTAGTCACTATAATTATCATTCTAGCGCAGTGGAGCGAAGCTGCTGCAAGCTGCAGCTGCTACATCAAAGTTCATTAGCCGACAAAACAACAGGTGGGCATACGAGTAGACGTATACGCTGTCCACACGCCCGCCTCCCCGCCGTATTTCATGCAATTTTCTGCACATATTCATCGTCTGTCTACTGTGTATTTTATGGCTGCTGCAACAGTAAGCCTATTCTCTTTGTCGAAAGTTGCTTCTTTCTTTTTGCTCTTTTCTTAGGTTCACGACGTGGAGTTTGAAAGGAATGTAACACGAAGGTTCGACCGGATTCGCATCGTGTGGCTTACCAGAATGAGAACAAATGTTATCAAACAGGTCTGCCTCGTGCTCAAAGTCTACGGAATCAGTGTCTTTGGGATGGCAATAAACACCCACATGGCTAGGTGTAACTAACAGTTAATGCAATCACGGCTAATGGAAAAATTGCCTGGAAGTCAGCGACGACTTCAAAGCTAAGTATATAGTTCGGACCCTGCGTTAAGCGGCAGCCTTGCAGTAGCTCAGACTGCAGTCGCAGTGGCGAATGCGGAGTAAAACGTCGCCAAGACCCTGACGTACACTGACAGCACGACTCACGTGCGTTCAGTAGACGCGCCTTATAGCTGACAACATCAGTTCTTTCCAGTTCCACATCGGTCAGTCCAAGGAATTAGCCTGCTATTATCCAGATTTCCATGGTCAGTTAGCCTATCTGCCGTCGCACGATAGGCAGACAATTTTCTAAAGCCATAGAGTACTCGGGACGCAATGCGTCCAGTCAAGCTAACGCAAATAATAACATTAACCCCTGGTCAGTACAGACAAATTGGTCCGTTTCATCCAGTATCATATTAGTAGCATATTCTGTAGCGGCAGTACCTTTACATTTCTGTTTAAGAGTCGACCAAAGCGTATTAATCCATAATATTATTAATATTATTATTTTTTTTTTTAAATTTTAAAATTTTTATACCCCCGGTAGTAAAGATCCCGGGGGTTAAAAACTAAACTAAACGTTAAAACCTACTGGGATGACCAGAGGTCCGATGTGTCGCTTGCACAAAAACTGTCACGAACAAGAATGGCATTAAAGCGCTGCATCAGGACCGACAGCCGCTGAAAC
>Ga0209367_1002431_pt1 | contig 24592 bp, 13 predicted proteins | sample WorMetLIZISLAND2_FD_187412 | JGI IMG/M metagenome (GOLD analysis project Ga0209367, IMG submission 187412) | Marine gutless worms symbiont microbial communities from Max Planck institute for Marine Microbiology, Germany - Olavius geniculatus... ... | reverse complement strand
CGGGGGGGGGGAGCAAACGAGGGGGGAGCTATGTACCGGAGGTAGGATAGAACTACCTGCTTAGTGGTTGCATGACTGTAATGGCCCACCCACCAAACGTAGAGAAGCCACAGCAACGCAGGAAGACGCACTTTCGCCGTCCCACTCGAGCGTTGTGAGAAACGCGCCTTGCTCACTACTGCCTATGTGCCCCTGAGGTTCGCCCGTGCAGTTATTTTTATGGTCAGTACAATATAGGCGAGGCGCCTTTTAATTGCAGTCGGCGACGGACACAATGGGACGGGCGGACAGACAGCACGGCGGCCGGTCACGCCAACTTTACATCAAACTACGACGACGAGCAGAACACGTTCTTTCCTAACCACTGAATGTGCAATTGTATTTTATCACATGCATCATATCGACGCGCCGTCGTGACTTTTATAGGACCACAGTTCTTTTTAACAATTCGGCGTCAGCAGTTCTGTTATGCTGTCTCTAATTGGCACCTTTTAAACCGCAAACCCGCCGCCGCCTGCACGATTTATATGCTTCAGAACAGTGTCTTGCGCTAACGATTTATAAATGCCCTCCTGCTCATGCGGCAGGTTAACACCAATTTTGGCTTTTCTGTACCTTTTAGCTTTTGACGTGCTACAGCTATGCTGTAGAACGTCAGTGGCACGATTATCATCTGTCCGTCTCTCCGTATGTCACAGATGTACTGTGGCTAAACGGTGCGAGATAGGGCCTAGGTTGCTATTGATCACTAAAAGGAAATCGCACAGGCTACGCCCTTTCAGATAAGATGAAAATTATTGACCTTCGATGACCTGAAAGATCAGTACTGCAACAGGAACTGTATGAGCTGTAGCGTGTCTTCCCTGGCGACAGCTGAGCTTTCTTGTTTAGTTATGAACCCATACGGCACAGACAGACAGACAGACAAACGGACGGACGAATGGGAAGACATGAACTGCAGCCTAATAGGACGGCCGGACTTGGTTCAACAAAACTTACCAACGTAGTCAAGTGTTCCGACAAGCTCAACAATATCATCTCCGCAGTTGAACGGCCGTGCAAGACCGAAGTCGCACAACTTTATGTCACCATCCGGCAGCGCGTCTGTTAGCAGAATGTTCTGTGGCTGAAACAGCAGCATATCAGCCAAAATAAAAGCAAAAAATATACACAACATTTGGTTTTCCACTGGCAAATATTCATCAAGTTCTGGCTTTAACTCACGCAGCAAGTCCCTGTCAAAATAAACCTCATTATGTACCGGTGGCACTTCTATCAGGATAATCAAAGAAGTACAGGACAAGGCTGAAATTGTGGCAAATTTTGCCGCACAAATACAAGTTATAAGACTGATACGTACATATATTACGATGCAGACCCCCGAAAATAGAACAAGAACGGGTGATAGCGATCTAAGATGCATACAATTCTGCTCAATTCTATGACTCAGTGATGATAAGCAAGTGATAAGCAAACTGCAAAAATGCAGTCAAATATTATGCCTTTGAGGATTAAATGATTTCAGCGCATTTCATAAACTTAGTATATTAGAAGATTAGAAATATCTTATAACCAAATAAACTAAAAGTCTAATGCCCCATTTTTGAAAGAGTAGATATTTCTGTACTACTGTTTAAACAAATAAAGGCATATTTATTCCAACCACTATACACCGCAAGAAGCAAGTGAGTGAGTGAGTAGGGTTTAACGTCCGACCGACAAAGTTTAGGTCATTTCGGGGATGGCCTGTCAGGCAAAATTGCGCAAACACATAATAATGAAACAAAAAGTTTAACCTGTACAGAAAGTATAACCAAGCAATCAGTGTTATTATGCTACAGCAACCAAACAGATGAGAAAAACTGAAAACAAACTCACACAGCCAAAGTGCATGATTAAAGGCTATGTGTACTGGTAGCTTTTTATTGGAAACCCATCTCAAAGCTACGGAGCGTCACCTGCCATATCACAGTGTCACCTGCCACTGGACAAGTGAGCACCAGCCAAGCTGCCAAGAAGACCGGTTCTTGACTTACCTAGCCTAGAGGGATGGAAGGCTGAGTTGACTAACTGACGTCCTAACCATTAGGCTACCAAACCAGTTAAACCAGGCAGGGACTTACCTTAATGTCCATGTGAAGAATGTTGTGAGAATGTAGGAACTGGACACCGCGTAGTACTTGTCTGAGTAGACGGACTGTCACGTGCTCGTCAACGCGTCCTTCCGTCTCGATGTATTCAAACAGCTCGCCGCCGCGGATACTGCGTCAAGACATCACAAAATACACACGTACACGAGTGTATACACTACCGTAAAATGTAAAGTAAATGTAAGTATAACACACTTCATGCAATCTGCATAATTTTGGTGAAAATGCATGAAAACTTAAAAAGTCAGCCCACTGAGTCAAGTGCAGTATTATACGGTCGTCCATCTAGCTGACTCATTTTCACGCCTGCAGGTGCAAACATGACCTGAGCTAATTATCTCCGCCAAGGTGAACGTAGTGAACATTGGAGGAGGTTAAGAGATTGGTCGTTCTGTCCGTCGTTCTGTGTCTGTGTGTGTGTGCATGATGACTCATCATCATCTCCACGTCATACACAACCGGCAGGAACGGTGGCGCCCTCCTGTGAAAACTTCTACATTTTGCTGAAGTAATGTTTAAATCACTTCACTTGGCGAAGATATGTACTCTCACGAGCGCCTTCTAGTTTGTCATGAAAGTCGTAGGCGTTCACAATAAACTGAGTCAAGATGTATTTATATTACATGTGCGACGTTAGCTTATTTCGCAATTCACATCACTTCTTAGAGATTTCCGACGTCCGGAAGAAATGGGCAGATCCACTACTCCTGCCGAGGGAAACGTTCACACATGTTTTGGCTTTTCTACGTAGATCTGTTCTTAAGTAGCAGCCCATACGGGACAGGCATACAGACGAACAAACAGGCATGGCCCGTAATGCGGCCTATTATGCTAGCCACGTACTATTAAGACCGAAGGATCAGAGTGGTGCTTACAACTCTGTGACGATGATGAAGTCGTGTCTGGTCTCATAGACTTCGACCAAATGAACAATGCGTGGATGTGACTTGGTCAGTTGCAGCATGTGCACCTCGTGAAGTGCCTCGTGTCGACAGTCGCGGCCTCTCCGACGCTTGTGAAGGAACTTGGCCGCGTAGTCGACGCCAGATGACCGTTCAATGCATCTCTTGACCACTGCGTACTTGCCCCTGAATCACAACACATGCATGCACTACACTTAAGAAGCGTTCAGAGCGACGAAACTGAACTGAACTGAACCCGGTGAACTGACATGGTTTAGTTTTTAAAGAACTGACCAATGGGCAACCAGTAATGCATTACAGTAGGCACTGTCTAACGGAGTCGGTGATCTACGTAACTACGGGCATTTACATGTCAACCAATGACCAATAGGTTCGCCCTACGTCAAAAACTAAACCGTGTCAGTTCAGTGTAGTTCAGTTACGTCGCTCTGCGCGAGCTATAAAGTCGCCAAAGTAGTCACAAGGACCGAAGCAATTCGGTAAAACGCGAAATCGCTGATCGGTGCTGCCATCTGGTGAATCATAAAAAGCAGTGTCGTGGGATAAATATAGCTTTTCAGCCGAAATTTGGCATTTTTGGACAAAAATTTTCCAATAAGGATAATTTTTTCTGACAATTTTCCGACAGCCTAAAATTTACAGACAGAGCAGGCATTGCCCCCCTGTCCTGACGCCACTAATCATAAATAAGCAAAACTTGCGAGTGTTCGACACGACCAGCATTCACGGCAACGATCGACGCAAATCGTTTCCCAAAGGAGACAAACGACGCATTTTACTATATTCCTCGGACGTGTTCTAAGAAGAAATGTTAGACACCTATAATAACGGGTACATAATACTAAGGACAATGTTTACGATGCTGTTTGCTGTTATCCTGGCACAGCAAGCACCAACTGTCAGGAGTCTGCCGTGTTCATGTCATGAATGTGGAAAAGCACCTAACGGCTCCGCTCAGTCGGCTGTAGACCCAGAGACCAAAGAATGTTAATGGCAAGAATGGGCAAAGGAATTTGCTGCGTCGAGTGGACACGTGCTTCCTGGCGGGATAAGCACCAAAGTCTGATACACACTCAGTAGACGGGTTAAAAGTGTCCGCGATAAGATACTCCGTATACCGGTACGATAAAATAAAACTCCTCTGAATATAGTTGGCAGTGCCACGCTTTGCTCAGATGCTATAAATAGTACATGGAGTCGACGCCGACCGTCTCCAGCTGTTTTGTCTCTATTTTATGCAAATTTTCATATCGCGCGCAAATGTGCAGCGGAGGAGGCACTTAAGACTAGTACTAAGTAGTATACATGAGTTGCGGTCACGATCCGCTACACGGCACAGCATGGAGTGTGCTGTGTGCGACACAAATAGATCTGTACGGCTGAAAACAATAGACGGCGGACACTTCAATCAACTGGCAACTGGCTGGCTGGTAGCTACAATCTACATGTCACAAAACTTGGACGTGATCAGCTGGGCTGGCTCATTCAGGCCAATCAGATCATAACGCATAATACCATAATAACTGTTATTCACAGTCGATCGCTGATATCTGACAGTCTCCATTGAACCCCCACTCCATCAGCCAGTGATTGCAGCAAGTTTCCTCTCCCTCCCTCTTTCCCTGCCTTTTTGATTTTATCTTTCCCCATTTCCCTATTTCTTCTGACAACCTCTATTCACCATAATGACAGAAACAATGCGTAACTACCACAATTGGAAATGAATTGGAACACAAGTATAGTAACAAGGGGGGGGGAATGTCATTGAACACATAATTTACACAAAATTACTGCATAATCTGAATAACAACACAAGAAGCTTGACATTTTCCAACGAACGAATTTATTCCACCTTTTGCCTTGAACAATACCTGGCCATTTTTCACTAAGCCTTTCCGTAAATCAACCTAGAAATTGTGGAAAGCAGTGTAAACTCCCCATCAAACAGACGTCGTCAAAACGCATTTAGAAGCAGGCCACATAGAAAGCTACAATTTATACCTTAGATTACCGGGTATACCGACTTTCCCCGTGAAGAGCTAAAAAACTCCCCTACTTTTATAATGGAGCATATTTTGCTCTAAGGTTTAGATGACAGAAGGCAACATGACACGTGTGCCAGTTGATAACTATGAGTGTTGTTCGATAAATAAGTTACAAAAACGTCGTTCTGTTAGTTTTCCAAATATAAAAAAAAATCCGAAATATATGTTTTGTACGGAATTTTATTCTGAATACGTGTAGACATATTTTGGATGATGACGTTATTATTGTGACGTCATCTGTTCACAGAACTCAGTCTGCACATGTTTTATTTTCCCACCAGTAATCTATCATAACTCACAAGTGACAAACAGCATAGGAACAAAAAAATGAATAAACTTAACTAGCTATCGCCATCTCTTTAAATGCTAAAATGTTTCATTTTTCAACATATCGTTCGAGTTCACTCAATGAATTTTGTGCTGTCTGTCAGCAAACTTCTGAATGCCCGATGTAAAGAACAATGCTGCCTGCTGTCCATGCCACTGAAGAGCGACTGATTGCACCTGTGTATATGATACAAATTTCTGCCCACCTAGCATTCTATCACATCGAACGTGAACTGTTCGCTTCTAAAGCACTTGTCGCCATATACTGGAGCATCTCAGAGTGAATCTGATTTGCATTTATTTTTTTGCCCACAAAAATACAACAACAGCACACTGCTCGTTACGGGAGGATTTCAGTGGCAACCTCGCCGTATTTAATGTTTATAAATGACGTCACAGTGACGTCATCGCCATAAAACTCACAGCTGCTATCAGAATCAAATTCCCTATAAAACGTATTTTTCGGATTTTTAATATTTCACAAACTAACAGAATGGCGCTGTTTTGTAACTTATTTATTGAACGACCCACGTAAAACTGCGTACAGAGCAACGTAAGCGAACTGAACTTAACTGACATGGTTTAGTTTTTGACGAACTGACCAATACGCAAGCAGTAATGCATTACAGTAGGCACTGTCTAACGGCGTCGGTGACATACGTGACTACGCTCACGTACGCGTCAACCAATGACCAATGGGCTCGCCCTGCTTCCCCATCGGCCACTTCGTCAAAAACCAAAGCGTGTGAGTTCAGTTCAGTTTAGTTATGCCGCTCCGTGCGAGCCTTTTTAAAAGCCTACTGCTCTTGAGTGTTGCGGTTAGCATTGAGACTTACTTCATCAACCGGTTTATCAGAAGCACCGGCGGTGGCGGCGAGGGTCAACATACACGCAATAATGTAATGCATGGCGGGACCGGACAACGCCCTGCATACAGGTAAGGTGAGGCAGCTTTGACAAAGTCTGTTCAGTCACCATGCTGACGCCAGGCCCAGTGTTGTCACCATCAGCAATGGACACCATACCTCTATACCTCTAGGCCTATAGCTGTATTAATGAATGCCCAGCCAGGCCAAGGCCTACTAATCTGCGGCAATACGGGTCCGTGGAAACGGCTCAATGCGGTCATACGGGTTGGCCATCATTACGTGCTATTATACAGTAGCACTGGTAGTGAATACTGCACTGTACACACGGACGGGGGTATATGGCATACCAGTCATAGCGAATGACCGTCATGCAGAGAGCCCAGGGCCCGTGCGTTCACATGACCATCCGCCACAATCATCATGTGTACAGACAACCGTACACAGAAACAACGAATATGATGGGACAAACGGACCAGTGTGACAAGGCCGATGATTGACAACACATTAGTCACATTAACGGATGCCTAATGAGACGCAGTAATTAATTAAAAGTAAACTAGACGGAAGTAAGGACCGACGCCTGATGGGACCATTGCGAGGCATCATCTATCGTGCCTTAATGCTCGTCATCTTCTGTCATATGTAAGACATGTTTTGTAGTGCAAAAACATTAAAATGTCGGCTGGCAACGCTTCTGAATTCAACCGCAGAATGGCAGCAACAGGCAGTACCAGGTTCGCCAAACTAGGTTTATGAATACGTAATAATACTTCATACATAACATCATGCAATAAATAACAATAAACATGCGTTTTACAGCCGACAAGACAGCCAAAATTGCGGTGGACACGCCACGCAACAAAATTGCAACGACACTCACTGATTACGCAGCTGATAAGTAAAGATGAACTAACTGGTCGCATTTTGAAGGTCAAAGAGTCAAGTCTTCGAGGTCAACGTCACTATGAGGTCCGATCTACAAAATTTTGGGACTCCCGAACGGATTAAAGAACTTTGATAAAACATCATATATTCTACACCAGTCAGAAAAAAAACGGTTATGGGGTCAAAGTAAAATTTCACAGCAACTTTTGTCAAATATTTCAGAGTTACTGCAGTGGGTGGGGCGAAGGCATCGACATTAACGCTTGGGCGTCCAATTCCAAGTAGCACCTAGTTCTTTATGCCGCGGGCAGTCAAAAACACCACCGACATGGTTGGTGGTCTGAATAAATTACTACACGGGTGGTCCGGCACTGTGCAATGCATAATCACCATTCGTGCACTTTCCTCCCGGACACTGTCTTCTAACGCTTCAGGTTACCGCCACCGAGACGTCGTGATTAATTAATGGGTTTCGCACATGTGCATTGTGCTGTGCACTTGCAGTGAAATGAAATAAAATAAAATGCAACAAAGCAACTGGAGAGTGGAGACTCCGTAGACGCCGTAGACTCCGTTTAATGAGTATCACACTACGCTACGAACTTGCAGCGAATTTTCACATAATACTGCAAAAAGTCTGCAAAGCAACCCTGTTTTAATGTTTCCAATTTTATTTATAAATCGAGCTGATCAGGCGGAAAATGGCCAGTTCTTCAACTCAGTGGCTTCTATCCCTATACCTAGTGGGCGCAACTTGCGCCCAGTGAAAAATAAGGGGAGGGGGGCTTGAGGGTGTATATCAAAAATTGGGGGAAGTTTTGATCTACACTTTTAACAAAACTCCCCCCCCTATTTTTCACTGGGCAATCTACACCATTACAAGTTAACAAAGAGCCCAAAAAGGGAGAGGGGCTTGAGCCCAAAAATGGGAAGACTTGAGACTAAAACTGGGGGAAAACTTGGGCCGATTGCGACTCCAGATTTGAGGGGTTAAAAGCTACTGCTTCAACTCATACGGTCTGCATACGCGCATCGCAAGTAACTATACTGCGGTCGCATCAGCTGTCTATTTAACCGAATATAATGGTGTCGGTTCAACATGATATATTACTGATATTATTATTGTCACAGATATTATCATCATTATGCGTCAGTATATAAAAATTCGTCCACTCCGTGTGTCCTGGGCGTGTCGCATACGGCATACATCATAACGCAGTGGCAAAATGATACGCTTGAAGGTAGGTCAGTGTACTAGTCGCCGTGGTAGCGCAGCGCTGCTGTTAAAATGTCAAGCCGGTGTCACATTAAAATGTCTCCTCATGAAAAATCCGCCAGGGGAGAGATAATCACGGATTTGATGTCTCCTCCTTATTGAAATATCGCTGGCCCCATAAAAAGTCTCCACATTATAGGATCGCCCCCCCCAGAAAAGTCTCCCTCGGCCGACAATTTACCGGTAAAAATCCGTCCCGCCCGCGCAGCCGCCGGTCGGGGCGGATATTTGCCGGTAAATTGTCGGAAGGGGGGAGACTTTTCTGGGGGAGGGGCGATCCTATAATGGAACACCGGCGGGCCTATGCGATGCAGACGGGCAAGCCGTATGGAAATGGTGGTCGTGCAACATTACATAGTGCGCCAGTGGGCATGGACCGCAGTGGACGACCACACCAGTCGACAGGCCAGTCAACTACCATGCAATGCATACACAACTTTTTACAGTGCTGGGTAGTAATGCCTAACAAAAATAATAAGGTCACTACTTCCACTTCAGTAACTTTTTAGTATCTAGCTAATTTAGTTATATATAAACGCAAAAACGCGCTATTGTGGCTGTTTCGCATTACATTTTCTTTCACAACAATTACTAAATCTGTCATCATGAGTATGCCATGAAAATGAGAACATTGCACTCCTTACATACAATAACTAGCAACTAGTTACTTTTTGGACTTAACTAATATGCCCAGCACTGATCAGTGTACATACAGAGTGTACGGCATATCACAGGCCACATCGGCTGCCCACCGTACGACCTCTATGTCTCTCTCTCTCTCTCTCTCAATCATCAGAGGTTTGCGTTTTTATGTCCACAGGCAGAACATGAACGAAAACACTAAGCGACCGCTGGACTATACATGTATAATGCATGTAGACGAGACAGAACGTCGACGACGAAAGAGCAACCATGCCAGCTGCAACATGCCCACTGCTCATGATGATCATGATGATGAAATGACACTTCTAACTAACTGCACGCAATGAACTCTTTGTCTCAGTCTACTAGCACTGGCGTAGAAACCCCGCCGGTGTTTCAAGCGATTCAACGAACCGGGCCCCTCCCCGAGCTCCTTGGGGCCTCAGGAAGAAGAAAACAAGAAGCCCAGCTGTCGCTAGGGTGGGGCTGACCGTAGTGGTTGTCACTGACATTGCAAGTCATCCAAGGTACAATGATTTTTATGTCATCTGAAAGGACGTATGCCACTAAATTAGTGATCAATAGCAACCTAAGCCCTATCTTGCACCGTTTAGCCACAGTACATCCGTGACAGACGGACGGACAACAACCATGACAAAGAACTGATCTTTTAAGCTTACAGCTTAGCGGTCGGCCCCCCAAAAAATTTCGCAGACAGCCAGAGGTCCACCGCGTGGCAGCTCATCATCCCCTTTGAACCTCTGTGAACCGGCGAGGGTTAAACCCAATTACTTGTACAACCGAAGCCAGCGCCTTTAACCGACTGGACCAGTATACCAGCAGTCCTGGCCACAGGGCAACTGTTAAGTCGTGTTCATAGCGACAAACTCGCTATGAACACTTTGTCAACTCAACTCTACTCAACTGAACCCAACTCAACTGGCCAGCTCAGTTGAGTTGACTTGAGTTTGTCGCTATGAACACGGCTTTATGCAGAACTTGCCGTTTCTTCCCTAGCGATGACCGTAACCACCGCCAGTACTCATTTTGCCTACCCACGGAGGGATGGCCAGGCTGAGTTGGCCTGGGTGGCTTGGTCGAATACGAAAACGTTATACACCCGCGAACGGTCGCCCATCCTAGTACTAACCTGGCTCAACGTCCAGTAACTTCGATGACGCGACCATCAATGTTACCGCGAGGCAAAGGCGTGCACCACCTCAAGTCAGGGGCAACACAAAAACGACGCCACAAAATGATGATCGAAATACCAAGTTACTAGTGTTAAATTTACAATAAAGTGCACACTACACACACGACTTTCCGTAGCAGGACACTGAGATCATCTGAGAACACAAAAAGCATCAAAACTCTAGACAGCAGACCGCGAAGGAACTTAAAGGTTTTGCCAGCCCCAGTGCCACACCCCACTCTCAGAGCTTCCGCAGCCTTATATGGGCCTCGCAATTGAGGGTCACTTACTTAAAACAGCTATGGGGGATATATAAGGTCCCTCAGAACAGGAACTGCATGGAAAGAAGCAAACACTTTGCCTTGAACTGCATGCTAAACTAGAAAGCAGTCAGAGCCCGCACACCTCCGCCAAGGCAATGTCGTTCGCTAGGTGGCAGCACCATCTTCGGTTTTGCAGCGGTTTCCCTTATGCCCCATTGAAAGCAATGGTAACGAAAACTACTCACTCACTCACTGAATTGAACGTAACCGTCTTGAAGTACAGTCTGAGAAAACCAAATTAACAGGGTTTTTGACAATAACTGACAATCAGCGCAAAAGCTATATCAGATATGCAGATCAGTTTGGCAGAGTAGATTCAATTCTGTACAATTAATATTCAAAGCTATGTTATTTGGCATTGGATACTGATATGTATACGTTGGGGCCAGTAAAGACGAGCCTTGCAGCTACTTGGGACTCCTTCCGTAATCCGTATATGCGTTCCCATAAACACAATACAACCTGCAATACAAGAATTTCTCTTGTTGTACACTGCAGTTGTGAGAACCGCATTACTGGTGGGAGTCCTGAGCATGTTCCAATGCCCACTGCTCAATGAGTGTCTTTCTGTCAGTCGCCAAGAGGACACACAAAAATTGCATGCTTCAAAAGTCAAAGCTGTCAGATGATCATCGATTGGCGTCGTGGGTGGTAAACCAAGTCGACGAGTCATTTAACCCTAGGCCCAGCGTAGGCGTGCAGAACTACATGCAGAGGACTACTGGCGGTTATACAACTCAGAGTGACGTGCGCAAAAACGACGACGCTGCCGGTGCCTGCGTTGCATCAGTGAAAGATTTGAATTTCAAAATACGCACGCACAGGAGCTATTGCTTGTCGTGATGGCCCAGAGCCATGCAGAACGTTGCTGCCTTTGACTGCTGAATGCTGATTATTACTGGCAGCTACAACCCGTCAATCAACGGCCGGACGGGCATTATATCAGCGCGGCAAGCCGACTACAATAGCCGTCACGTTTGTTTGCGTCACATCCGGGCACATACAATCAAACTCAAACACATGGCACGTGCGACCGACCGATCGACGCTCTCTCTGTGTTGTGTGGATCAATGAAAACTTCACCAGCGCAGGCTACGTGCTACGCCCGACGATGTTTGACGCGCGTCCGCATCAGCATCCGGCCTCTGATGATGTAATCAATAGCGAACACAAAGTTACCAAGCTTTCCCAGGTCACCAGTAAACCTGGATAAATAGCTGTTAAAACAAGACAGCGTGTGTTATTCCACGACCGTGCTCCTACTGCCGATCTCTAGGTTAGCTATAGCACTATGTCTGCAATGGTATAGTCGGTTGTTAATTACACACAAGCATTCAAGCCGTATAAAACTACATTTATAACTACATTTGTGTATAAAAACTACATTTATACTGTACACTAAGTTCATTTAACACCCAAGACGTATATGCACACATACCGAGGTTAACACAAGTGAAAGACCAAATGTTTTCCTTCACCTGTAACCATAGCCGCCGTATAGATAAGCTGCTCAAGACGCAGCTAACTTCCTTCACCAAACGCTGTGCGGAAACCAACGGGTGGCGTCGTGAGTCAAAAAGACTGGAGGCAGGAAGTTATAAGTTTACTTTTACAACAAATTTCCGACAAGAAGGATACGGGTGAAGTAGCTTGAAGTATAGCTCTGCTACTAAGGCAATACTGATTGACTGACTGATTGGGTGCCCAAAATTTTAACTTTGCCCCTTAATCCCCCCAAAATCGAGAACTTTCCAACCCCGAAATTTTGTGTTTTTGGACTAAATTTTCTTTCCCACAACCTAAAATTTAAGGGGAGGCAATTGTCCCCCCCACCAATTAAGACCCCCTGCCACGACGCCAAGTGCTGTCATCCACAAAGCCCCACAGCCAGCCTACAATAGTGACATTGTGTGCAGCTGTGTATAGTCCTGATCTCAGTCAAAACGATAATCAATCAACCCATTGATCAGTACGTTGCGCCATATGTCGCAAGCCGAGCAATCGGACACCTATCAATGTTTGATGCCAGAGGCCGTTTCACTAATGTTATGCTAGTTACTAGATTAACAGGATGGCATATGTACAATCTTAACAGCACTGCAGAATGTCAATTCTGCCATTATCTAATTTAGGACAAAACACGGTAAGACTAAAACACTGTAGATGATATTAAATCATTTCTGGTGGGTGTTCTTTTTAGTTCTTAACACACGTGTAAACTATTTCATTAGCACTACAGGAACCCTACAGTGCCAAGCCAAATGAAAGGAACAGAAAAAGAAATGAGCAAGAATTCAGTTAAGTTCTTTGCTTAAAAAACCGGGCTTAAGACTGGACCACCAAACATGTTGTAACATTCAAAGTACGGTAAGTCTTTTATCAGGCAGGCTGTTTGCAGTTGATTGCGGCAGCAGCGTTTATGAGTGAATCAAGGTCAGGTAAGGTCAAGTCTTAGACTTTTGGCCTACTTTCAGCTACAATACAGATGCCGCCTTCTGATTAATCATTAAAGCAATAAAGCTGAATGCCGGAACCATTAACAGTTTAATACACTTAAGTTACATACATGGCGCATGGGACTAACACAATGGTATTCACAATAACTGAGACGTTGGCGAAGCAGTGAGTTGCCGGATAAAACTCCCAACAGGTGCGCCAGGTTGTGCTACTGACTCAGCCAGCGAGCATTCAGGTATGCGCTGCGGGACAGCAATCATTTGCGCCATTCATCACCGTTAGCGTTACCTTGGCACGCACAGAACGCGGCCAGCCGCCCACTGACATTTAACTGACCTCAGATGGCCGCCGTTGCTTATAATATCACAAGACTACATATAATAATATCTCATGCTTTACACTCAGCTGTAACTGCGAGGACACGTTTTGTAGTGCAAACACATTAAAATGTCCGCAGGTAACGCCTCTGAATTTAACTGGCACGCAACAATGGACAAAACCAGCTGCGCCAGAACTAGGTTTATGTATCCGTGATAATAACTCATAGGTAATATAGATCTATTAGATAACAATGGACCACAATAAACTCGCTTTGCAGTTCGTGGTCAATGATAAAAGGTGAAGTACCAGACACGATCTGGAGAAACCCGAGAAACCGCTCTTTTACTGTTACGATTATCCGGTCATGCAGTTAGTTACACCGTCTGTCTTCAATGCACACTAATAAATCATTAACAGCCACTCCTCTGTGAAAACCAGTGATGTTTATTTGGAAACGAGAATCTCTTGTTACTTTGTGGAATCAACTTCTTCATTCATTTCCCTAGTGCCCATCCTAATCACTTATTCTTCTCATTCATCTTGAGCGTTGTCTTCATATGTCACCATTCCCAATTTCCCACCACTCCCAACTTCTACCACTTCTTACGTATGTAGCCCACACATCACCACAGCCATTTTTCATAAAATTTCTGTTTGATAAAATTGATATACAGTGTGCACTGTATAGAACATAGCATATCACCTTTTACGTACTTTTAAGTCAGGCTATAAGCTTCATCATGTTCATCATGCCTCTTATCACATGGATCAACTGCAGACAAGTCACCAAATACCATCACAAGTAATTACCCAATTTACCTAACAGTTAGATATGCATGAGGTAACATACCAAGCGAGGCTGAAATAGCAGTCTTTAAGGTCATGGAAAACTGATGTCTATAAACAGATCCATCTGACTTCTAAAAATCAACAACACTGGTGTTTTCTTTTGAGTTGAGACTTGAGACCCTTTCTGAGACCCTTCGGCAAAGAGCCAGAGACATTCATCTCTATTTTAACAGCACTACAATTCGACACTGCACCTGCACATTTTTTGCACTATGTACTCAGCACTGTCCACAACCATTACTGATCAGGTTTTCACAAGTCTTCAACTTGTTGAAGATTTGACCATGTTCAAAACAAAGATGAGAAGCACAAAGTAACGAAAGTCGATAAACAACAAACAACAGAATTGCAGTCAACAACATGTCATATCTAGCTCAGCCGTCAAAGTAGGGTACACAGTTATCCACGAAAAATTTTGCCAAATTCCGCGAGCCAGTTCGCAAAATTTTGCGGCTCACCGTGGCAAAATTGTCCAAATTCCGTGACTTACCATGGCTTTCCACTTGAGTGTAAACTAGGCTTTATTCTGTTTGAAAAAAAATCAGTTTTTGGATGCTGGCATGGCACTCAGTTATGTTAGCAACATATAAAAAAATTATCGATCTTTTTTTCTTTTCAGAAGTGCAATTTGTCAATCAGTCGCATTGTGTTTATTTACGATTGTGCGGTATACAATGGTAATTACTAGTAGGGACGCAGTTTTAGGCAGTTCAGTTTAATTTTTCTCTGATATATAGTTAGTCTAATTACGTTATCAAGCTGATGATCATACTAATCATCGGTCATTTCTTAACTTCTGCAAATTTCTGCGGCAACATCAAAATTCCGCAGAAAAAGGGCAAATTCCACGGCTCGGCTCGAAATTTCGCAGCCTGCGGAAAACTGTAGGCCTTATTAGTGCAAATGTCACTCAAGTCACAAGCACTGTAGCACAAAGCACCATACAGTTGACAATCTGCCTGTATTAACACCAGTCTTGCACTTTGCAGCAATAGGCCCAAGCAATGCAAGCAGGTGAACTCAGTCCACATTATGCTGATTTGACATAACAATAATAATCATCATCAGCATCATTTAAATCGTCATAATTTAATTCACCAAAACAGGTACTGGGTACGAATAACATCACAAGCAGTACATACCATAAAAAATAACATGAACCAGCGCAAATGCTAAAAAAAATTACAAAAAAAAGTTGCAATTAATACATCTACTTCTAACACTTCTGTGTCATCTTAGACCATAGCATAAAAATGAATGCCTGACTTAGCTTTAGGAATTTGGATTCACAAGTTCGAGACGGTCTGCAAAACTCACTGATGACGTCACAAGTCGCGCCTATGATTAGAAACCACTTGTGACATACGGCACACTATAAATGCTGTTTACTTACTTAAATTTTGCAACTTTTAAAGGCTGGGGACTGGAATTGGGGCTAATGTTCTCCCAGACACCCTACTTCAATGACAACAAGACTGGTGCCTCGGCTTAGAAAGTTCAGTTATGAAGAACGGGTGCGGAAATTGGGTCTAACAATGCTGAATAAAAGAAGACTGCAGGGAGATATGATCGATGTCTTCAAGTTGCTGGGAGGTTGGGAGAACATTGATTACAGTTTTTTTCATGGCTAAGAATCATTACAACAACAAGATGGCACAGCCAACGTTTGTACGTTTCGTGAAGTGAATTATAAGAGTGTGTCAGAAGTTCTTCAGCCAGCGAGTTGAACATGACTGGAACCGGGCTTCCTCAATAAGTCAGATGCTCCTTCTGTCAACTTCTGCAAGAACCGTCTGGACGCATTTTGGGCCAAGGATGAACGTTTGAAGCTTCAGCTTCCAGCCCACACACTACAAGTACAAGTACAAGTACAAGTAAGTACTTCTGTGCCACTACGTGAAACAAAATGTGCGAATGTGTACGTTCCCAAGACCCAAGTCGGCAGGTGAGGGGCCGAAGGAGGGGGACACTTCTTTCCAAACCCACCGTCTTCGTCGCCTCTATTGTTGGATGACCAATGATGCGACTGAAATTAAATGCGAAGAGCAGCTGATCGTTTTCTAACATCCATGCGTGCGCCATCTATCCGATAAATGATGTCACAACTGACACGGCCATTCAAAATCAAACGTACCGTCCGACTTCGGAATGAAGATCGTATACGTCGGAAAACGATTCATTCTGGATCGTGATTGATGACTCCAGTTCTTCTGTTACGCCGGTAACAATCATCGTTCCGCATTTAAGTCCTCGACAGATCTCTTTTTCGTTTAAATTCGCCAATTAAACAGTCCTAAACCACCGACTTCGTAGTAAAGTACAAACGAGTGACGCCTGGGCCGCCTGGCACAGGCGGCCCAGGCTGCCCGTGTAGCAGTGGCTGGCTGGCTGCGGCCTGTGCCACTGCTTGCGGCCTACAGCAGGCTCATGAGTCACGGCCTTAACCACGCCCCTCAGTCTTCCGGCGACTCAAGCCCGTTTTCCATCCAACACAAGGCCTGCAAAATGCCCTTGCGTAATTTTTTTACGCAGATGACAAACGACGCAACGCAAAAAGCTAAAAGTGCACAAGCAGTTAAAATATATGCTTCACGCCTCTCCGCCGTCACGCCAGTAAGTTTTTGGGTACTTGTCCGTTAATTCACCCGCACCCGAATTATTCTTGTTAAGGCTAACGCTAACACTAACCTAACCCTGACCCTAACCTAAACCCTATCTTGTTTTGAACTTTTGACTGTTATAGCTGGTATCGAAGAAGTCTGAAACATTACCTGTCGCTAAGGTGGGCTGACCGTACCGCCTATATCCGAAGGTCAGCGTCTGACTTCCGGTCGCGGAAAAAAGCGATTACCTAGCGTGACTGCAGTCCCTTAGGCTACACGCCATAGTAACGATGCTGAATCGAAAGCTACAATCAACGGGACGATAGGCTACGGCAATTTGGCGAACGTCAGTGATGGCTGCAGGCAGCAACTCAAGCATTCAAAATTGCGGCCAAACCGCTGCAGATAAAGACATGGTTACTATTGACAGCCTATAGGAACTCGTTATTCTATCCAATGGTACCATCGCCGACCCCCTACAAGGTACGGCTTAGCCATAATACATGCGTTACAGGCAAACAGACGACGGACAGACGACATAATCGTACACCAAAGGCTCGATCTAACGGTCGGCAAAAACGTTGTTTGTCTGAGCATTTTTATGGCTCATTACGGTAATATGGTTTGAATAAGATTTAAACTGGCTTCTGATGCGCAATATGAAATTGTCATTACTTACTCATCGGATGCTTACTTATTTACTTACTGGTCTTGGCATTAAAATGCTGGCCTCGATTTCCCTGGTAGCAGCTATATAGCTGATTAGTGATCACAATCGACACAACAGGATGACGATAATTAAGCTGTTGGTAGGCCTATGCGCCTATAGAAGCCTGGGAGAGTATGGGTGTAAGGCTATGTTGCTATCGGATCGTAGTCGTAGCCTACTCGATCGATCGATCGTATCGTCGTAACGTGATCGTATCGAATACTTTGACGTCACCAATTCTTGAATTTTAACAGCAGCATACTGTACCCTGGGCCTATCTGTTCTTGAGCCTAACTAAACATTAATTTGCTGTGAAAGTGTATATCACGCGACACTATGCAGTTTGTCATAATAATTAGCTTTGACATTTTAGCAGTTCTGTCGTAGTGCGATACGCCGACACACGACTTGGCTAGCGTACGTGTTAATGATTTTTTTTGGTAAAACTATAATAATTGTAGCCTATAACTTTTTGTATAAGCTAAACATAATATTTTGATGATTTAAGGCTCAAAGATAAACAAAGCAATGCTATAACACTAATTTAAAGTTATTCTCGACATCGTCACGACAGCTACGTTTCTGAATAATACGTGAAAAATTTAATTCGTTGCTTACTACGTTATTTTCGACTTTCATGAACTTTAAAATCATTTGAAGTTTTGTACTGTTATTAGCGGTCAAAAGCAAAGTTATTTAAATGATTATTTAAATCGTTATTCAATTCAATAATGGCACTTTTTATTTTCTGAAGAATTTATATATTTATTTCAAAACAAATACTGAAGGCGATTGCTACAGTTAGCAGTGTATAGGCTTACGTTTTACAAATCAAAGTAGGCGTATACTGACAGATCGCAATAAACTTTTCTGTATGTAAAAATAAACTTAGGTGCAGATATTTAAGGAAGAGGAATCACCCGAAATAAAGACTCAAATTTCGTTCAGCTGTTCTTCGAAAATGGTGCAATTTATATCGACAAATCCATTATGTGCTTGCTGTTGCCGAAGGGAAACAGGTTGACAATAAAAATGGTTAAGAGTACAAAAATTAATTTCACACAGCATCCTCAAAAATGCCAACTGTTGGTGGAAATGTGGAGATGCAATAAGTGCCGGACGAACGCGCAAAGTAGCCTTATAGAGCGTCTACACGATCCAGCAAACGTCCAGCAAACATCCAGCATTAGCACGTGTATTTTGAATACATTTGCTGGAAGTTTGCTGGAGTTTGCCAAATCATGTAAACACCCCATTAACCAACGTTGACTGAAAACATGTTCTCCAAAAGAAACCGACGAGTCCACACATCAGCTCAAATAAATATTGATTCATTCGATAAACGTGACAACAGCAACAGTCATAACAACACACACTGGAAATATTTTTCGACTGCGTTTTGCTTTAAACAGAATAGAAAACAATGTCATTAATACGAGCGCCTTGCACGTCGCTTTACTATCGTCCTATCATTAAGATACGTCGACGTATACAGATGATACGATACGGCAACAATAAACAAAATAAATTGCACTATATTTTACATGACTGCTATATAAATTTCGACAACAAAAGCACTCTGACTTAACAACAGAGAAGCCAAAACAAGATAGGCCTGTATAAGCCGAATATTCATGAATGGCAGGATTAGGCCTACAGCAGCATATAGGGTCAATCCTGCGACGCGAAAATTAGTTTTATTATGCGCTGACAAAATAGTCAGATTATTGCGCGCATTACTGCTTTAGACTATACAGGAACGAAAAGAAAAATCAAAATTAAACAAAAAGTATTTCTATCATCATATTTTATATCGTCAACAATCTAATCTATTCCTAGCGCACTTACGCCGATTTCGAAAACCTCATTGGCCTACTGGAATCAAACAGAAAGTGGATCAGATAACGCGTTGTTGCTATATAAGCCGCTTGTATTGCGTAGCCTATACCTGCTTGTTTATCCACTCTAGCAGTGCGGAATCTTATAGACAGAGAGACAGACGACAGATAGACAGACCACGTTACGGAGACACGTGTAGCAGTAGGCGGAATCGCTTGCGTTACAGGAAACGATTTCGCCTAAAAATACAGATTATTTCCCGATTATTTCGCAAACGCGCTGCTTACAAGAGTCGGAGCTTGCAAGCAGTCGCTGACACTGCAGAAGCGCTTCAGTTCACTCTCCGGGAATCTTGTCGACGACTGCGCTCCGTGGCATCAACTTGTTTGAACGAATGTCAGAGAACTTCATCGAGCAATATAACCAACCTTGCAGGTCAACTTACTTAGTTTGCCACCTCTTCGGGGAAGATAATTCGACTACCTACCTGTCTGGCTGAGATTAACGTGGAGCGCATTTACCTGTGTAGGGTAAGTTAGGTAAGTTAGATAACGCTCCACAGCTTTAAGATAGAAGAACTGTATGCATTTTTACCTTATATAACCAACAACATCGAGATCGATCGATCAAGCGGTTCACTGCATATAGGCCTATACAGAACGACATAAACTAAACTGACATGGTTTAGTTTTTGTTGACGAACTGACCAATGAGCAAGCAGTAATGCTTTGCTGTAGGTACCGTCTAACGGCGTATGTGGCATAGGCGCACGTACGCGTCAAGGGCTCGCCCTGCTCTCATATTGGTCAGTTTGTCAAAAACTAAACCGTGTCAGTTCAGTTCAGTTCAGTTACGTCGCTCTGTTCGCGCCTTTAGGCGCAGCTGCAGGCTATGTGACGTCGATTCGATCAGTGCCCTGCTTGTCGATATCGCTGTATCGATCTGTCTCTTGTTCTGTCTGTTCGTCACTGTCACTGGGCGCCACTCGCCGCGAGGACCGCGATGCAGGACCTTCCAGCTCTTCCTCTTGGGTCTTCTCGTCGCCGAATCCCGCCATCTCCTTCAGCTGAACGGCCTTATTCTGGACGCGCCAGACGATCGACGAGTAGGTGTCCTGCAAGGTCGCGATCACGCTAGCGAAGCTGGCCAGGCCGAGGAAAATCCATATAGCGACCGAGATTTTGTACAATCCGCCGGTGACCTCGTGACCACCGTACCGGTGACTCGCTTTCCATCCTAGACACCCCGCATTTTCACTTGCATACACTGTCATCACAGTAAAATCAGTAAATACGCAACGAATACGAACCACTGTACTATAGATTATGTCAATTTGGTGTCACTTTTAAACAACAGGACTAATAAAATTGGTCAACTTGCTCAGCTTTTAATATTTTACAGTCGGGAACTGAGCATTAAAGGTTTAAAAAATAAGTATTAAAATAGGTCAATATGAGCGTAATATTTTGCCATTTCTATAATAATTCGTGCACTGGTAGTAATATCAATCACACGTCATGCCTAGGAATCTCCGGCGCACCTGTTGCATCTTGCGCTGATTCATATTTAGAAAAAAATCATAAACCGCCTAAGCTCAATTCCGGACCGAGTATTTTAATACTGTATTATAATACTGTTAATAGAAACCGAGCTATTATACCGTCAAGCATTTTAGTGTAGGCCTAACATGTCGATTTAAAAATCCTTTGTAATAACAGCAGCCGCATCTGTAGCAATAACTGTATTAGCACCTGCTTCGTAGTCGCCAAATCCGATGGTCGTGAGCGTGATGAAAGCGTAGTAGACGCCTTCTGCGAACGTCCATTCTTCCAGCTGTTGAAACACGAAGGCTGGGATGAAGGCGAAGAATGCGAGGAAGATGGCGAAGTTGACGAGCATGCGGATGAAGTGCTTGCCGAGCGACCAGGTGCTTCGGTCTTCGTCGTCGCCGAAGCGACAAGGTCTGAAGAAGCACTGATCAAACGCTCGACTCAACCACCAACCGAGAGCACCGAGCGTCACTATCTGCAGAGGTATGCCGAACAGTGCGTAGGCGACTGTGAACGCCCTGCCGCTGAGTGTCTTCGGCACTATGTTGCCGTAACCTATACAACACGAGTACATCAGTACATCCTGAATTGAACAAAATGTTTCTCCGACGCTTTAAACGCTTAGATAGGGATAATGCATTCGACCGTAGCAACTCACTGACATATTTGACCTTGCTGTGACCTTGATTTCGAACGAACAACGGACGACGTTGTAAATGTGTTCGTCCAGAATAAAGTTATGGAATATGTGTAGCCTATCTGTTATATTATATTGTCAAAATCTCTCAAGAGATACTGAAAAGATATTGAATCCCAAAGTTTTGCACATCTGACCTAGTAGACTTAGCGATTTTGACCTTGATCCTGACTCGTCAACCCACATTCCATGACCCAAAACAACTGTCACCTGTGATCTATGATTAATTGATTATAAACAATCACATCTCGGTCCATACGTCACATAGTCTCAGACATACCGATGGTAGTGAGCGTTGTGGAGATGAAGAAGATAGCATGAGTTAGATCCCATTCATCGTGCCAGTATGAAGTGGTCAAGTTTTCTGACAAGACAACTCCATCTTCGCTGGCGTCAACGACAGTTTTTAGTAACTCGTACAGCTCTGTTTCTTTCACGCACGTATTGTTGTCTATACACGGCGCATAACTGTCTAAAAGCGCGTACAGAGCGACGTAACTGAACTGAACTGAAATAGTTTAGTTTTTGACGAACTGACCAACAGGCAAACAGTAATGCATTACAGTAGGTATTGTCTAACGGCATCCGTGACTAAGTGACAACGTTCACGTATGCGTCAACCAATGACCAATGGGTTCGCCCTGCTTGTCCATTTGTCAGTTTGTCAAAAACTAAACCGTGTCAGTTCAGTTCAGTTCAGTTACGTCGCTCTGCATACGCGCCTAAAAATACACCAGTTTTCGCAAACGTGCGCAAAAGATTGCGTACACGAGCATATTCTCTTTGTTAGACACATAGGCCTATAAGCAGCAAATAGAAATAAAAGCTGACCAATCGTGCATTGTGCTCACGGTCAAAAGATTTTCCAGTCCTGCATTTTCAGCATCCACGTGTAACGCACAAACGAGATTCGAAGACAGACTACCGACCCAATAATGACAGTTTAAAGATAACGTAAACCTACATTCAATGACTAATTTTAGCCATAGACCTACGGTACGTTGTTTATTTTTTTTATTTTATTTATTTGTCTTCAATAGCAGGCTCGAGGCCCATGAACACACAAAACACAAAACTCAAACACAAAGACTAAAAAAGACTAAAACAAACTACTTCGCCAACATTTAAAAACTGGAGATTTAAAAAACAAGTCCGATGATAAAACAGTATTGACAAGCGAATTGTCACTAATCTGCAATGATCGCCGTAGTGCGAAAATCAATTTCCGCATATTTGCCACCGCTGCCACGAGCAAAAAATCTACGAATTGCAAAACACCAGTACGACGTCGACTTACTACCATGTAATGTATGCATGTGCCATAGACCTCTATGACATGTGCCCTGGACAACTGACACATACATGTATATGCAAATAGTTATTAGCCAACCGTACTTTGGTAAAGGTCGAGCTACTTGCATGAGTTGTGGTCCGTCCGTCTGTCCGTCTGTCACAGATGTATTCTAACTAAACGGTGCAAGAGGGTCTAGATTGCTACTGATCACTAATAGGAAGTCGCATACACCGTGTCAGACTAGATGAAAATCATTGACCTTGGATGACCTTGAAGGGTCATAACGCACTATGCAATGCCAATCGTGCGGTATTGTGACTAAACGGTAAGTCGTAAAAGATCTGCGACGGTACCAGCGAATAGGGCGGTTGTGACTTCTTACAGGCTGTTAATAGTAACTATGTGTCCATTTGTAGCGGTTTGGCCGCAATTTTGAATGAAATATTTAAAGCTATAAGTAGCCATATCTCAGAAACGGTGAGAGATACGGCCTAGGTTACTATTAATCACTAATAGGAAGGGGAATACGCCGTGTTAGATTAGATAAAAATCATTGACCTTGGATGACCTTGAAGGCCCTTGCGCGCTATTGTGGCTGAACGGTGCGAGATAGGGCCTGGGTTGTTATTGATCATTAATAGAAAGTTGCATATTGGCTTTCAAATTGAATGATAATCATTCACCTTGAATGATCTTGAAGGTCAGTACTGCAGTAGGAACTGTATAGGTTGTAGCGTGTTTTCCCGAGCAAGGCGTTTTTATTGTGAGAACTATTTGCAAAACCTGCGTCCGACATTTTCCTTGTTTATTTATGGGGTGTTTACACGATCCAGCAAACGTCCAGCAAACTTTCAGCAAATGTATTCAAAATACAGGTGCTAATGTTGGACGTTTGCTGGACGTTTGCTGGACCTATAACTCTGTAGTTGTTTATATACCTGGCGAGATGACCACGTGCATGGAACAGTAGCTATTTATATCGCTTGGCGAAATGATTACGTGCGATGTCTGTTATACTAGCGTTCATTGTAACTTTCGAGACAGCGTTTCGTTAACATAGCGTGTATGGAACTGTCTCACCTCGGACAAATCGCTTTCTCTTCGTGACTGGAATTCGGACGCTGGGCTTCGGACGTAGCCGGTACGGTCGGCTTTTCCTAGCGATAGCTAAGCTTCTTGTTTACAGAGCTGGGAGTGAAGATTTAGTGATTCTTTAGCTTGCGCTGTTTTAATTGAATCGCATAATGTGATAGACGGACGAACGGAAAGACAGACGGACGCCTTTGCCTTTGCCAGCAAACATGACGCCATGTGAAAGGAATGACTTCTGTGCTGTCTAGTGCTAGTAATCTACCATCACCAGATACTGTTACTGATTTTGTTCCTAAGTCTACTAATGTCGCTGCGCAGTCCCTCACAGTCGTTAACTCGCCTTTTCACTCACATAAATAATCCGCTTAGTTGTAATTGCTGTTTGTTAAATGCCCTCAGTGTTGTTAACAAACTCCCTGAACTACATTACTTACTCTATTTTAGTAATTATGATATTATATTGATAACTGAGTCTTGGTTACATGCTGGTATTACTAATGGCTTGCTTGATCCTGATAATAAGTTTACTGTTATGCGCTGTGACCGGCC
>Ga0209367_1002430_pt1 | contig 24597 bp, 21 predicted proteins | sample WorMetLIZISLAND2_FD_187412 | JGI IMG/M metagenome (GOLD analysis project Ga0209367, IMG submission 187412) | Marine gutless worms symbiont microbial communities from Max Planck institute for Marine Microbiology, Germany - Olavius geniculatus... ... | reverse complement strand
CAGTCATTTCTGCACTAGGCTGATTTTTGTAGGTGATCGATAGTTTTTGTTATGGTGCTCAGTCGCTATGAGATGTATTCCCACAAAGAGCTACTGGTATATCTTCTTTAACTCCTTATGGATTATTTGCACTAGGCTGTGTAGCAGTTGTTCCTGCAAATGTTGTTCTTGTACATTCACTGTGTACTGTACATGTACTGGAAGCTTTGAATGTCTGATTCTTGATATAACAGATTAATTATGTGCTAATTGTTGTTTCTTACATCACCGCTTCCATTTTGTGTATTACATTTTGGAGTTCACACAATTAAATGTTCTTGATGTGTGAGTGGAATATATCTGTCTCTGTGTACAATGTCAGTAAATCATCGGAGAAGAAGAGTAAAGCAATTGAAGTTGGCAGCATGTTAGAGGTCTTGGACCGTGGTAATAAAGTCTTTGTTGCCAAGGTAAATCTTCGATTTTTACAGGGTGTCAACATATCAAGCTATGCAGATGCCATGTCTTAGCTATTGTCTATCTGTTTTTTGTGTCTGTCTGTCACACCCTTAATCTGTGTCTAAAAGACAAGCTAGGATCACAAAATCTTCTCAGTCATTTCCAGGAAAGAGTCTGTTACCAGGATCTGTAATCATTCTCCAAAAATTTGATGTCTGTCATTTCAAATGAGTGCGTTGAATGAGAGAGGGTTAGGGCAAATTTAACTTTTCTCGAACAAGTCACTGTATCTCAGAAATGGTGTGAGATGGGGCTATGGTCACTATTGATGCCAAGTCGTGTATGCACTTTCAATTGGTATCGAAATCGACCACCTTATAGATATTATAGCATGGCCATAATGCACTTTGACGATGTTGCCCTATGTGTTTTATGTGCATGCATCAGTGTCATTATTCAGTAATGTTTCTGCAATGTTTGCACAATAGTTGGTTTACACCAAATTTTTGTTAGCAGTGCGTATTGTGATAGAGGTGAAGTAATCAGGTTTTTTAGTCATAAAGTCAAAGGTCATTTGTTTCTGTGGGCAGCAGTGTAGCGCTTAATGCACACACTGATTTTCTAGTTATTTCCTGTTTCAGGTTGCGTATCGAAGAAGGATCAAATGGTTATTTTATATTTTTAGCAAGCTGTGATGTTTAGTTTCTGATGTTTGAGTTTGAGAAATGGCACATTTGTCGTCGATTTAGCATAAATAGATTAAATTTTATCCGTATGCATATAAGGTTGGCAGCTTAGTCTCAGTCTTGCAGTAACATTGTTGGTAACTGGGTTGCATCAACAAAGTTAATAGGGATGTGACGAAGTTCGTATTCGCATTCGACAACATGCGACAACTTTACAGCTATTCGATATTCGACGAATAGTTGGAGGCATTTCTGGCGAATACGAATATTTCATTTCATTCAACTTGATTGAAATTTATTGAATTTTACACAGGAAATACTAACGATGAAGAGACCACAGCACTCTGGATGTTTCATTTTCTCAATTTAACTGGATTGACTGAAATTTGCCTTAGATACCGGTGCTGATTTTCACTGACTAAACAATGAAAACTCCTTTGGATGTTTCACTTTATTCAAATACCGGTATAGTGAAGTTTTCTTGAAGCTGAATAAGTATTCACATTCGTTATTCGATGAACAGTAAAGTCAGTATTCGCATTCGACGAATACGAATATTTTTTTGCTTCGTCACATCTCTAAAAGTTAGTTTGTGTTGAGCCTGATTAGTACAGAGATATGTGATCATTTGATGTGAACCATCTTTTTATGTAACCAAGCCACTCGGGTTAATTCAACTCGGCCATCCGTCTGTAGTTAAGTAAGTAAGTAAGTAAGTAAATGATTCATAAAGCGCCAAAGTCTCAGAAAGTATCAGGGCGCATAGGATGATGGACGCTAGGTGGCAACGAGTAGCAGCAAAAGCTGAGGCATAAACACTATATAAACAGTGACACTGCACTATTTGCTGGCCTCGTATCCATGGTCTTGCAGTGTAAACTGGTGTCTGGCTAAGGGTTAGGAAATGGAAATAGTGCTGCCCTACAGATTTTGTGGATCAGGAAGGACTTTACGTTATGTTATATCACGCATGCATATAACGAAGGTGTTTGATCTCATGTTTGTGCTGAGTGGCTATTGTGTTCTGATCATTATTGGCAGGTATTAAAGTTGGATGATTCAGACAGTGAACTGCGGTATTTTGTTCACTATATCGGTTGGAATAGTCGCTATGACGAGTGGATCGGTCCGGAGGTTGTTGTGGGACTTGCCAACGATACTGCGGCCCGACCTGGCAGGGCACAGAGGAGTCTTGCCAAAGTGGTAAATGGATCTCATTATTGTTGTTTTATGCTATTATAGTATTTACTGGGCCAATATCAGGTCATTAGAATGCAGATTTTGTAACAAATGCTAACTTAAATACAGTTGTGATGAAATGTTGATGTATGTCTATAGCAGACATATATTAGTGGATAAAAGCACTAAATATAATCAAGATAGCCCAAAAAAACTTGCAAGCAGTTTAGTTGGTTTAGCTTTATTGACATTGAAAATTTTAAAATGCTGTACAATACGTATGCCAGGTCACTGTGTGCAGATATGGAATCCATGTGTTGAGGTCATGGCATGCCTCAAAAGAATCCAAAAAAAGGTCAACAAGACTAGTACGTGGCCTTGAGAAAAAAAGTTGTGATCAGAGAGTGGAAACATTGGGATTTTACCATGGAGATTAAGAGGAAATTTTATTAAAACGCATAAGGTTTTCGCAGGCAGAGAAAACATAGACTCTAGTCTGCTATTTCAGAAAGCAAGAACTACCCTACCGATTTGAGAGGGCATTGTTTGAAATTGTATAAAATAGATTGATGTAAGACAATATTTTTTCCACCAAAGAATTGTTGATTATTGGAATAGGTTACCGGATTGCATTATATTTGCAGCCATCATTCACAATTTTTAAAATAGACTAGATACTTGGATGGACAAATATGAGCATTAAAAGCTTATAGTTTAAGATTTCCCGTTAACTTGTAACTGCAACTGTCTGTGTAATTTTCTGTGGATGTTTTTGTCTCTTGTAGTCGAAGAAGCTCGATGATATCGGCAATACTGATAAAACTATGCCAGTCAGTGTAGAAAAAGCTGAAAGCCAAGTTGTACCTGGTATGTGTGATGTTAGATTGTTCACAGGCAAGTAGTAGATGGTTGCATAGATGAGGTTTTATGACTAAACATTTAGCCTGCATTGTCAGGTTTGTCGTGCACGTGATTGCAACCTGTGCCTTTTGTAAAAAGTTATTGTGGCACATTTTGTGCATTTTCTGTCTGGAGAGCAGTATAAATAAAGTAAATAGCTGCACACAGTCTCTGTGTTTCTGTGTATGTAACTTTTTGTGTGATTTTATGTGTTTCCTTGTTGGCGTAGTAGACGATGATAATAACTGAGCATAGGTACTCTGAATGCTTTTATAATTGTCTAAAATGAGTGTATTGAATTTCGGAAAAACTTCTAGAAGCAATTTAGCTTAGTAAAAACTTATGTTATCAAGGGCTATGTCACAGGATTTTTAAAGTTAAATAATTTCTATCTTTTTCACCATTTACCCTGGAACCTGGCAACTGACTAGTAATTCTTTAACTATGGCACACTATCTAAATTTCGTTTCGACATGGGGTCTGGTTTTTGTGTCACATGTCTTTGACATTCACTGGTATGCAACAATGCAAAGCCGGTATGCAGAAGTCGGCTGCATTCCTCCATGGGGCTAATTTTATTCATTTGTTACTGAAATTCAGTGCGAGCTGTGGTTATTTTGTGATTATATTATATAATATGTACGTGCGTTTATTTGGCCATGTTGTGATATACATTTAGCTGTCATTATGTGTTGTATGTTGCTTTGTCAGGTGGCAAAAAACGTGGAAGGAAGAGGAAGCATGAAAGCAGTGAAATGACGGTTCCCGTACGTGGTGACTTAATATAGTGGCACATTTACATACAAATGTCATTTTAATGCTGCTGTTCTCTATTTTTATGCAACTAGTTTTTTTAGTCTGCCCGAAAACGATAGTTTTCGGAAGGACTTATGTTTTGCTGTGGTTTTTTCTTCTTTTTTTTCGCCGCGTAATCTCTGAGCTCTGTCGGCCGATCGGTGCGAAATTTTGCATGGTGCTCGGTGCTGCGTTCAATTTTATAATCCCGGTCCAAAATTTTAGGGGAGCCTCCCCAAAAAATTTTTAGGGGCCAAAAACAAGCAAAATTTGGCCCGATTTCAGTCAACTTTGAAGTTTGGCGACGAATATCTCCGGAACAGATGAAGATATTCGAAATCGGTGAGTTACTCGTTCAACAGCGATTCCTCCCGCGTTAGGCGAAACAAGTCCGGTGAAGATCGGTCCAGTAACCTTGGAGATCTAGATGTGAGTTTGTACCCATTGAAAGCGCATTGTTCGGAAGAACATATTTCGGCCGCTAGGGGGTGCTGCGCCCCCAAATTTTTACACGCTAGAGAATGACCAAGTCTTACTAGCGCACCCCCCACCGATGACGGCGGCCACCCTTACAACTTTTTTCAAAGGGGGGTCAAAAATTGGCTTAAAATGTAATAAATTAGCGCCTATAACTTCGGAGTTAGAGGGCGTAGCCCGACGAAACTTTGGCACTTGACGTGTCTCTATGTTGGGGTGTTAACGCAAGTGCGAAATTTGGGGGCATCGCCCCCCTTAAAATTTGGGAGAGCAAAAAACGTCCAAAAATCGGTGCGATTTACAACAACTTTCGAGTTTGAGCGCAAATATCTCTGGAACCGATGAAGATAACGACATAATCTAAACGGCGTTGACGAGAGCGATCTTTTCGGCATTGAACAAAAAAAATTTGTAAAATTCTGTCCACCACGAACCAAGTTATAAGCGCTAATGTTGACCTACCCTAAGTCGACAATGCGCGTTCGGCATATGCCAATGCATTTGAGTTCGGGCCACGTGACTTTGATGCCTTAACAACCCCTCTAATTTCCCGCAATCGGACTTAGGGCGCCGGGTGGACTCACGTTGGGCTTTGCCCCAAATTTCTAGTTGTTAAATGTTATTGATAAATGCAAATCATTTTCACTGTATCCCTAATTCAGTATGTTATTTTATTTGCAAAAGGAAATAGTCATTTTATGACTTTAATCATATTGGCCATTTTCAGATCAGCATATTGATTTAGCTTAACCAGTTTATTTCTGATTTTTACTCCTGTAAAATTGTTGGCTGGTCATTTGCTACTGAAATGGTCACATTCAAATTTGTTGATAAATGTATCTGCATGTTAACAGCCCTGTTGGCATACTTCACGAGTCAGTTAATGGTGATGGATATTAATGTAGAGCCAGCCATTTGGCTGACTTGGGCTCTATATCAGCTTATTGGGTTTAACTGTTGCTGGCTCCAAGCACAGAAAAGGCGGATAAGCTGCCATTGGATGCATTGTGCTAGTTTGCAGTTGTGTATTAAATCTGTTGTACAGAAAATTAACCAGAGCTTTATTTATGTTGTCTGCCAGCATGCTTGCTATTTGCTTCCATCCTTGTGTGAAGTGACGCTTTGCTGTTTTGTTACTCATTTTGTTTGTAGAATTTTGCTAATAATGAAGATGGCATGGAGATCAACAATAATGTGCTGGAGAGGATGCCTGAGTCCAGCGTTGAGGCAAGCAGCCAGTGCAGCTCAACCACTGACCAGCAGACTGACTCTCAGTCTCAGGTTCATTCTTCACTATCTTAACTGCTAAGGTGACCACTTGTCTGAAAAACGGGAAAAACCTGAAAATGTCGGTGAATTTTACACCTGTTAGTGAGGAAAATGTCAGGGATTTCGTAAAAATCAGGGAATTGTCAAAATTTATTTCTGTGTGGGGTTAGTTTGCATCGGGATGTTAGACTTTGATGACTTGAAGTAGATTGCTTGAGCCAGTCTGACCATGCAGTTCAAATATGTTGTAGTTTTTCATCTTTTTGCTCTGACTTCTGATCCACAGTGGTAAATCTAGTTTAGTTGGTGGCATGGCATAGCGGCAACGCGTTTCATCCGATCAACGAAGTTACTCTGCGCTGGGCCGGGTTAGTACTTTTATGGGTGACTGCCTGCGGGCAGGTAAATCATCTCAGTATGTAAACAGCCGCCTAGGTCAACTCAGCCTTCCATCCCTCCAGGGTAGGTAAATTGAGTACCGGCCTATCTGGCTGGGGTTAAGGCGGGGCAGTGGGGCACGTTCACCTCTGTCAGGTGGCAGGTAACACTGTGTGATCCCATATGGCAGGTGGTGCTTCGTAGCTCTGAAATGGGCTTCCAATTAGGAGCTATATCACCACCTTTAACCTTTTAACTTATATATTACTAGTAAAAGGCAGTTAGTATCTAACCTAATGGTCTGTGCAAATGTGCAACAGGCAGGTTTTACATTTGGTTCATTTTCTTGATTAAGTTCTTGTTTTGCTGAGTTGCTGTTTTCTAGGCATGTAAGCAGCAAATGTTTGATGTTCATGGTTTGATTTTTATGTTTGATTTTTGGAGGTTATCACACAGCAGTTTTCATATCGGCCCTTATATCAAGCTCGAGTGTCGATATCAGCCCGAGGCAAAGCCGAGGGCTGATATTGATCGAGGGCTTGATATATCAACGATATGAAAACTGTCGTGTTTTAACCTCTTTTATTATACGATCGACATTATATCAGCCCTGATACATTGTTTGTGGACTGCTGTGAACTTGATGGTGTTTACATCTTCAACAAATCTGTTGTAGTCATCACGATCTTTGTTCTGCTTTTCAGTGGCACTTTCTAGTTCCAATGTTCGATCGGCAAGTAGGTCCTTTACTTTTTCTGCCATAGGCATACTGGTATTGTTGACGAACACAATATTTAATTATTTACAAATTATTTGCAAAAACATGAAAAATACGTACATGCACGCATGGCATACGCTACGTCTGAAAAATCGTCTGCCGAGATAGCGGTGTTAACCAATCAGAGACGTCCACTACTGGCTCATCATCATGATGACGCATGTGAATTGGAAATTCCAAACTAAGTTAGGCGTCTCGCTCACGCCTAGTATTTTTCATTTATTGCTAGGCGGGGCTTATATCAGCCCCTCGTTATGCTCGTGATCAGCCTGCTGTTTGGCTTATATCAGGTGGTTTGCAAACAACGTATCGGGGCTGATATAACGTCAATCGTGTGATAAACAATAGTAAATGTGCTCATTGTAGTTTGGCATTCTGGTGGTTAGTGCATTGGACTAACGATCGCAAGGTAGCTGGTTTGACTCTCCCGGTGCACTGCCAGCTAAGTCCTGGGCAGGTTGTTCACCTACATGTGTGTCTGTCACCAAGCAGTATAATTTGGTATAGGCTTAATCGCTGGGAACGTAACAACAATATATTGGAGAGGTGTGGTCCTATGCTCATGTAACTGAGCTGTGTCTGCAGGTCAGTGCTGGCTCGGTCAGCAAATGGCAATGAACACCTAGCCCTAAAGTCACAGAGCTGTGACAGAGCAATGTTGACTGAGGGGGCGATTTACCTTTTCTTTACTTTTGATTTTTCTGAACCTGCTTCGTGTTACGTGTATGTGCATAATTTGTACACAATGTGTCGTGTGGAAATCTGTGACAGAAATCACTCAGCTCATCTCAGACATCTTCTGCCTCGGAGCAAACTGATCAACTGGCTCTTTTGTCCGGTGGAGTGCTGCGACCTTATCAGCTGGATGGCTTGCGCTGGCTTATGGTTAGTCTCGTTTCTTTGATGCATTGCCTCACATTGTTTTTTCATCAGTGGATTTTCCAACACATTGAAGGGTTGATAGCTGGAATTTTGCTTAATAAGTCAAATTTGAAATTGTTAATGGAATTTGGCTATAAAAGTTCTTCTTTGGCAGTTTAGAACATGTGTGGCAATGTTCTTCAAATTTGGCATTAAATTTTCCAGTTTGGCAATAACATTAAATTTTGGCATCAGTCTGCCATTAGCTTGACATTAGCGAATCACTTTATCATTTTCAATATTCATGAAAATGTGGCATTTTTTGTCAGTAAAATGCATCACATTTGGTATTATCAGCTAATAGAAATGGCAACATGATGCACCGTGGAATTTGCTGGTGAGTAAATCAGTGCAAGGTTTCTGTCCTTTGAGTCTTATAGGTCCATGAGTAATTGAGTATCAGGTGTCACCAGTTGCGATAAGTTTAACTCATTTGTGATGAAGTGATATCGCACTGTCTGTCTGTCAGTCTGTCCTGTCTGTTTGTATTGAGCAAGAAAATTAAACCAGTGTTGTATTTTACTATTTTTCTGTTATTTATTTAGACATATTCTGTTAACAGTTTTATTTTACACAAACAACATTAAGTGGATTACTGTAATCATATATTATTTGCATGTTACAATTTTTGCAGGCTGATTTATGTCTGCCAGAGTTTATGAAATTGGTTTGACAGTAGTAAGAATGCTGAGGTTGGCGTAACACAGTGTATTGTGCACAGCACAGTTCTGCACTGTGTACATTAATTATGTTCACTGATGTGTTTAGATGCTGTATGTAAATGGGATAAATGCAATACTGGCTGATGAGATGGGCCTTGGTAAGACGATACAGTGCATTGCTCTGATCTGTCAGCTTGTCAGTGGTGGCATTCACGGCCCTTTTCTCATCTGTGCACCGCTGTCGACCATTCCCAACTGGATTGCCGAGTTCAAGAGATTCGCACCACAAGTCAGTGAGCATAATTGTATGATGTTAGCATTTGATGCAGTTGTACGGTTTCATCACTTCTAGTAATTACAGCTTATGTGTATTCTAGACTAAGTAGTATAGCTGTTGTACGCTTAATTTCTTTAATCTTGTTAATCATGTGATGATTATTTTTATGTTACGTTAATTGCAATTTTAATGCACATTTTATTATTATTTGTTTGTCAAATAACCACAGTTTAATTTTAGGCTGTTGCTGTCGTACATTGGCATTTCTGCTTCACACAGTAGATGACTGTGTGTTGATTTGAAAAAATAGTTTTTAACCATAATTGATATATTGATGTGTGCTAAATGACACATTAATTCGGCCGCTCTGACCATAAGCTGTTGTATCGTTGTCAGATTCCGTTCATACTCTATCATGGAGCTAAGCCGGATCGTGCATTGCTGAGACCCGATATTCGCTGTCTGCACAAGATCAGTGACGATGGGCTTTTATCGTCATTTCCCGTCGTTGTGACTTCGTACGAGATTGCTATGAATGATCGCGAGTTTCTGATGAACGAGGCTTGGAAGTTGATGATCGTCGATGAAGGACATCGCATTAAGAACTTCAACTGTCGTCTCATCAGGTTAATTGTGCAAGACTCTGTTGCTCTTGCATTCCTATCATACCAGTGCACGGTGTTTTAATATGCACGGAGTGACTGTAATTACAGTTAAATTGAAACAGTTTTGTCACAGATGTCTGTGGCAGTCATCAAAAACATTTTTGGTTAACGTGGTATTTAATCGGGGTTGAAAAGACTAGCTTATTTAAATAAGCCCAAAGCCCAACCTGGTGGGCTCTGTTGAAATTTCTTAATTTTTGTTGTCAGTACCAGTACAAGTGATTGCTTGGGTGACTGTCTCTGGTGTGACCTGTAATGTGTCGTGTGGGATGTTTCTACTCACCCAGTATAGTGTTGTGCGATACCTTCGATACCTCGATAAGTATTGTGAGTACCAACGTTTCGATACCAGTATCGAAAAGGTTTCGACATATTGTGATGCCACGATACCAATAATCGGGACGATACTAGTTTCGATACCACACAGCTTGCAATTAAATCGCTCTATTGTTGTCAACTACTGCACACCGCGTGACAACAACGAAAAAAGCACGTCGCATTAAAGCTTGTCAAACATATAGTAAACATATATTTTTAAGTGACAGCGGGGCCCCCCAAACATCGCGGGGTGTGGGAAAACTTTGCCTCTTCTTGACGGGCCTGTGGACCAACGTTTCATGTGAACTTCAAGTGCCGCGGTAGTATCGCGATACTCGATACCTGAGACCATATCGGTATCGTGGCTCCAATTTCACTTATCGCGCAGCACTAACCCAGTGCTGTTACTGTTATACGATGTTTGTTTGCAGAGAACTGAAGCAGTACAGATCGTCACATCGACTGCTGTTGACTGGAACTCCGCTGCAGAACAGCATGGCTGAACTGTGGTCACTTCTCAACTTTATCATACCAGAAATCTTCGACAATCTTGGCAAGTAAGGGAATGCGTATTGTCAAGTTCAAAAAAGGTTGTGTATAGCTTTTTATGTGAAACCCGTCATAGTGCTACGTAGTGTCACCTGCCATATGGGATCGCACAGTGTTACCTGCCACCTGACACAGGTGAAAATGCTTTATTCTAACCCCGGGCTGTACTCTTTTTACCCGCCCCAGAGGGATGAAAGGCTGAGTTGACCTTGGTGTTGGTTGGATGCTAGATGGTTTACCTGTCTGCACGAGTAACAGTTATTATCTCTCAAAAAGTCACATGTGCTACATCGCATCATTTTTATTGCAGCATGTGCTCACAATGTCCTCCTCCAGCACGAATGCAAACAGTAGACTTTGACGCCACTCGCCAACAGCGCATTCAATAAGGCACAACCCAGAGCATCTCATTTGCTGTTGATGCATCATTTCAGTTCATTGATGTATGGTATTAAAATGCATATCTTGGTGTTAAATACGTAACAAATTTTAAATTGTTTTGTGATCTTAGTGATTTCTGAGCCAATGCATGCACTACAGCATATGAATTCATTGTTGTAATTAGCCAAACTACGATCTCTGCATTTCACAAAGTAATGTGGCGACAGTATTAGTATGAGGTGGGTAGAACTACAGTCATTAACGTCAAGTTTCTTTGCGATGTTGCGTGCCAAAAATTATCAAAATTGGCCAACGGTTCACTGAGTTATTCAAAAAATAAAAGTGGCCTCAGTTTTTTTTTGAGACACGGTGTATTATATAAGATACAGTGGTAATAGAATGTTACATATGACAACCAGACGAAATGTTACTGGTAATTATTAGCAGAGAGCAGGATAGAAGATATTTGAAATTTTTTACCTTGCTCAGAATAGTGTTTAAAAGTTTGTGAATGCCACAATTGATTGCCTATTTCCTGCTCCGGGAATGTGCAGAGATCGTGTGGGGATTGGAAAATATGATGTGTGAACAGGGTGGGGATAAGGACACAATTTTTGACGGAGGGGTGGGGATGGGTGAATTTCTGTCCCCATGTCACTCTCCCTGGGTTTAGGTTCAGTGTTCTTAGGCCTAATTGTTAACCAGTGCCATTCAGGACTGCGTAGGAGATGCTGTACAATTTTTTGCAGCGGATCGCTTTTTCAATTGCTGAACTGCGTGTGTAGCTTTGAGACGTGGTTTGATGTTGCATTCCTGGAGAATGTCGACGACGCCCACGAACAGTTGATACGTGAAGAACAGCGCAAGCACACACTATCCATGCTCCATCAGGTTTTTATTGTACTATTTTCTACTGTTTTATTTCTTTTTGTAATGTTTGTCATGGTGGCAACATGATTAGGGCATTGGACTTGAGATCAAGAGGTTGTGGGTTTGATTCCCAGTCAGCTCACTGTCAAGTGGTTACTAGTTGGATGGGTGACTGCACTCCGCCATCTCGATACGTAACCAGCCACCAAGGTCAACATAAACTTTTGTTTTTTTTCTGGGTAAGAAAATCACACGGTTCCTACAGTCAGGGAAAGTCAGGGAATTTTAAGCAACTCGGGGAGAAATCAGAAAAAGTCAGGGAATTTTACATTCCAAAGTCAGGGAAAAATAAGAGGGTCAGGGAAAGTCAGGGAAAATCAATTACCAGGGTGCAAAAGTTAACAAAGATGCCAAAAAAAGTTTGAACCGTTGTTTTTCTGCTCACTTCGCTCGCAGATTATTTGTATATCCACTTTTACATTTGTTCCACCGCCTTTGTTTCTAGAGCAATTGCAAGCAATTGAAAACCAACATTGGTATTTCGCGTGAACAAATTAGTCGGGAAAAATGACTTATTTTCTCCTGGAAAGTCAGGGAAAATGAATTCTGCAAAGTAGTAGGAACTATGAAATCAAGAACCTGGCTGGGGTTAAGGCAGGTGACAGGTGTGATTACATATGGCAGGTGACACTCCATAGCTCTATGGTAGCTTAGAATTAAGAGATAGACACTCTTTAATTTTTTTAAAGAATTGTTTAACAGTTGTTGGCTATTTTTTGTTTCATCTTTGTAATGTCATCTTAAAAATTACAGTACATGTTGCCCATAAGTAGATTTGCATTTCTTACGTGGAAATTATTAACTATTTCATCAGCTACTAGTGTTTTGATGCTATTATTTTGCAAGATGTTGTAAAAAGACTTTACGATAATAATATATTTTTTATTAGTGGAACAAGAAACTAAAAATAGGTTTAAGTTTGGGGTGGGTTTTTAGCAGGTTTTTTAGGTGGGTTTACCCAGAAAACCTGTCTCAACCTTGAAAGTGATGCATTGCTGGGATTCTGGTGCAGATCCTGACACCATTCATGCTTCGTCGGCTCAAGACGGATGTGGACTTTGTAATTCCACCGAAACGAGAGATCGTTGTCTACGCTCAGCTGTCCGCGCTGCAGCAGAACATGTATCGCTGCATTCTCGACAAAACCATTGAGCAACTCGTCAAAGCTCCGTCCGACACACCGGTTGGTTTACTGATTAGTAGCGTTCACAGGTTTCTTAATTTCACTGACTAATTTGCCAAATTCCCCAGCTCATCTTGATGAATTTTTCTATTTTTGCGGTTTTTCTTTTTATTGAGCAAATTGGGGACTTTTGGATTATTTGAAAAGTATGAAAACGTGTGTCATTCCATGTATCAAATATTCAGTAATCATTGATAGGCTATACCTCATTGGTGGTACGAATATTTTTTGTGTTGCAGTGAAGTTTTGCTGATTGCTGAAGTAATGTGTCGATTTAAGAAGATTGTGAGTTGTATCAGAATCTGAATTTAAATTAGGAGGTAAAAGTTATCACTGGCCAGTATTAATTTCTGCAAAAAGATTTTTGGAAACCGACAAATTCCACGGCCTGGCTCAGAATTTCATGGCCATGGGAAACTGGCTTCTGCTTATGAGTCTGTGCTGCCTTGTTTTTCATATTATTCGTAGTGCACAATGCACATAGTGTAGTTTTTATGCTTACAACAGTAACTGTCATACAGTCAAATCTATTACAACTATTGTCTTAATGCCAACTTATAAAGCCATTTTTTATGAAAGTATATATATAGTATTTTGAGTAGCACTGTTTTGTTTCCGTGCACCATGTGAAATCAGTTTATTTTCAAATGTCGTTGATGGGTTTGGTGTGATACATGCATCTTTATTCTGCCAAATTGTATGCCATCGATGAGATTATAACAGTGTAGCTGCTGCATTCTAGGCTTGATGACAGCCAACATGGCAGCATTGCTTGCACATTTCTATTAAGCATTATCTGTTGAATTAGTTTAAACTGTGTTATATGTTATTTGGTTAGATGCTGTGTACTTGTAGATTTTGTTGTAATCGTTACCATTCGTTGTAACTGTTACTGTCTGTTGTAACTGTGACTGTAGCATTCACCGGAGAGAGATGCCAACGGGCGACCAATTCGCAATCGGCGTCAGACAATTGACCTGAAACTGCTGCTGGCCGATGATGGCGATGGTATTTGCAGTGATAGTCAGGGCAGTGACTGTCAGAATGACAGTAATTCTGACGACGAAAGTGCTGACAGTATCGAAGGTGGGAATGATGGTGAGGGGGATGGAGATAAGGAACCTCCGGAGAAGCGAAGAAGACTTGCCGAGACAGGGCACGGAGCTGAAACCATGGAAAATGAAGCATCCGGAATCAGCAGCGACAGTGCTAAGATGGACACCATTAGTGCTGAGTCACGTCGCAGCAAGAAAAGATCGGATCATACAAAAGAATGCGATGATGATAATGATGAAGTGGAGAAATGGGCCAGAGCGATCATCAAGTATCACCAACAAACTGAAGACCTTCGGACTCGGTATGCGTAAATATATTCTAGAAAATTGCTCATTTAGGTTCGTCAATTAATGTCTTAGTGATCAGACATTTTACTAATGGCTGTAAAAAAAATAAAAAGATAAAGGTAACCCACCATACTCGATACGAGTGTAGTGTACGGGCCAGAGCTGATTTTGGTCTTTAGCCAGTCAGCCCACAGGCGATGTGGTCATAAACCTGGTGGTAGGCTGCAGTTACTTTTCCACTAAGCTTGCGGTTACCTTTCCAGCCAGGGAGCATCACTACCTTTTACCATCTTTGTATTCAGCCAAGCCACCCAAGCCAGCTCAGCTTGGCTATCTCTTCGTTCTGCATAACAGAAGGCTGTGTTATTGGGACTTCTGGCATACATTAAGCTGGATCAGTGCCGTTAAGAGCCAGAGCTTTTAACCAACTAGATACCAGCCCATAGCTGGCCATGCAGCCAACTTAGCCTGTACGCTAGATTAATCGGGTTTAACCCTTGTCAGTTCAAAGTGCTGAAAAGGGGGACAAACTTCCATGCAGCGGACCTAGCCGTCTATGAGAGATCTTTGTTTTCTGTTGTGATGTTTGTTGTGGCTTGATGTGTTCAGTAAGAAGGTGGAAGGCAAGCAGCAGCCGGCATCAGCTGTGGTCAACGTACAACTGCGTAACTCGGTGGCACTGCTGCGTCGCTGCTGCAATCACCCGTACCTCATCGAGCATCCAATGGACAATGGACAACTACGCATCGATGAGTCCATGGTCACGGCGTGTGGGAAGCTGCTTGTGCTGGACAGAATGCTGACTGGACTGAAGAAAAACGGACATAAGGTATTACCTACTGTACTGTAATAAAATGCTGTGCCTATTCGGAGCATTGGTTTAGTGGGCTCATATCTCATTGCACTCCATTACTTTGATTCACTCTACTATGTCACCAACTTGTCTGGCTGCCGACCTCTCCGTTTTGCTGGCATCAGCCATCTGGCAATGCCTCCCATCAAGTTGACAACCGTTGCCAACCGGGCTTCCCCATTTGTCGGCCATGGATTTGGAACTTCCTGCTGGATGACATGATATCTATTGAATCGTTATCCGCTTTCCATCAGCAACTAAATGTAAATTATTCATGAAATCCTTTTTTTGGACTGTTAGACTACTTCATCAAACCTGCTTTTGCAGCTGTTTATAATACTTAGAACACAAAAAAATCCAGATTGATTGATTCAGCCCTCTCTTAGGCCTTGATCCCGTAGGTGGATAGACTGGTAAGTCAGTGGCATGTAGCCAGTGCGACGATATGGTTATTTTCCCAACCACAAAGTGTCATTACCATTTGGTCATCGAGAAATTGCACTGATTGGTTACAGAATCACATGGGTGTGAACAAATTGTCCAGAGTTGTTATTTTATAGTGATTTGTCCGTGCGTTGAACTCGTGACCGCTTGATTGTAAATCCAGTCTCTGGCCTTTGTGCCTAATGATTAACTGTCAGCCCTAACTGTCGGTACGTCGAACAGTACCTCGCAGTTTGAACTCCATTCTTGTTGGTTTAAGCTGCGTTCAATCACTTGAGTGGTAGAAAACGGGTTTCCGCTGATGTGGAGGGAGTTTGGTTGACTGATTGTTGTGTATTTGTGTGGATCACTGCAGGTATTGGTCTTCTCTCAGATGACGCAGATGATGGACATACTGGAGGACTACTGCTGGTTCCGACATCATTCCTACTGTCGACTTGATGGCACCATGAAGATGACTGATCGCCATAATGAGGTGTGAACCGGTTCACTGAGTCTATACAAGTTTTATCAGTATTTTCATTAGAACTTTTATAGTTAATTTTACAGATATTAATGATTAATTGATTTTTAAAGTTTAAATAAAAAGCTAACAGTGGGAATTGCCAAATTTAGTACAGTTTCTTGTTTAGCAATTTTTTAGTTATTGGACTAAAAGCACTGAGACATGGTTATTGAGTGTTTTTTCCCGAGTTTTTTCCTAGAGTAAAATGTTGACTTTTCTATAACAGCAGATGTTTGAGATTGTGGTTATCATAATGTCACTGTATCTACTTTGTACAGTAATGTTTTTATTAACACCATTTTAATCAAAGTTTTAAAGATTGAAATTTTTTTGTTAATTTATGAAAAAGCTGTAACAGTCAGTCATGTGATCGGCTGTTAACTTTCACAGTCGTAATTGTCAATAGAGGGTGTTGTATTGTTACAGATTAGTCGTTTCAGCAATGATAATGTGTTTCTGTTCCTGCTGAGTACTAGAGCTGGAGGACTTGGAATCAACTTGACTGAAGCCGACACTGTCATCATCTATGACAGTGATTGGGTCAGTTTAAGTCTTCTGCTTGGCTTCACTTCAGTGGCGTTCTGGCATAGGGGATTGTCACCCTGAATTTTGGCCTGTTGGGTCATTTCTTTCTAGAAATATAAACAGGGTGACCGCTTGTCTGGGAAACGAGGAAAACATAGAAATGTCGGGGAAATTGTCAAGGAAAAAATCTTGTCAGAGAAAATTGTTAAAAACTTTTTTAAAATTGCATCAGCTTATTTTTAGTATCACTCACTTAGTACTCTGTGTCAATTATTTTGTGCTGTTCGTTGTTGAATGTTGCTTACTTATGTTTTAGTTTCATTATCATTGAATATAAACTTAGGCTTAACAGTTTGATTATTGACTTTAACACTAGTGCTACAGTTAAAATAGTAAGGAGTGCCATTAATGGTCAGGGAATTTTATAGTGTCTGGAGAGTGGTGACTTTGTATAAAATTTGGAGCTAACGATTCCTATTTTGGGTGCAAAATCAATATTTTAAGCATCTGTATTCTGCTGGATGTGGATAGTATGTAGCAGTGCTCATTCTAATAACCTTAAAATCATGAAAACCCATTAACTTGGGTTTTTTAAAAACCCATTTTCAACCCAAAAAAGCCCAAACCAAAAAAAACACCGGGTTACGCTTGTTTAAACAAGTAATCTGAGCAATGAGCAGCCCTCGTGTGGTACATGACAGCATCAGTGAATCGGTGTAAAGATGCAATAAAATGACAATTATTTTGAAAGGGTACCCAAAATTGGCTCTAAATCATCAGTTTTTTGTACCCCCTCTCATTTAGTGCCATGGTCCAGGTGACCCCTTTTGAATTTCGGAAAAAAACTTTACAGATGCTAAAACTAGAGTCTTTGTGCCAGTCCACAGTGAAGATTTCATGATCGTATTCGTAGCTTGCACCATTTTTATACAGTCGCAGAGTGTGACACCCACACGGACAGACAGACACACGGACACCTCGCACAGACGCACAGAGCATTACATGCTGTTGTGTGTAAAAACGTGTTTTTTCATCCTGTCCGTTTGTGATGTGGATGTTTATTGTTGGTTTGGGCAGAATCCACAGAGTGATCTGCAGGCGCAGGATCGCTGCCACCGGATTGGTCAGAAACGTCCGGTGGTTGTCTACCGACTGGTGACTGCTAACACGGTCGATCAGAGGATTGTTGAGCGAGCCACTGCCAAGCGAAAGCTCGAGAAGCTTGTCATACATAAAGGTATTAGCAAACATTGTTCACTGGTGACTCAGCAGCCATTACTTCTGCATCTCTGTCTGAATAAACTCTGTAGCTGATGATCAGATTTTTTACTTACGAGCTGCAGGTGTAGCCAGAAATTGAAGCTGAGAGGGGTGGCATGGAGCCCAGATGGTCAGAAATCTAGGCCAATGGCCGAGAGCAGGGGAGGGGTAAGTGGGTTCTTGGGGAGGAGCACTGAGCCATCCCCACCAGCTACGTTGTCTAGGGACTGCTGCAAACGCGTTTTGGGCATGAAACAGCCTTTAAAATGCATGTAACTGGTATAAATTTCTTTAGCTTTACTTCACGAAAGGTCAGGCATTGGACTTGCTATCAAACTTCCTGCATTATTGGTTAACGTTATGTAGGCGTGATGCCCTACTTGTTGCTTAGAGATGCGCTGAAGTTCGGTTTCATCAGATATTATGACCACTGGCTCATCTCTACTTGTCAGCCGGCCAGCAGCATGAGATCAGCATAAGGATTTGCTAATTTGTTTCAAACAGCCAAACTACGATTTCCGCACTGCATTTCACAAGGTAGTGTAGCAACAGTTGTAAGTTTGTGAATGTGTTTGTAGGGAAGTTCAAGTCGTCAGAAGACAGCTTCAAGGCGGACTTGCTGCCGGTGAGTCCACAGGAGCTGCTGACTTTGCTGCGTGAGTCTGAGTGTCAGGAGGCCGTGAAAGGGACGCACGGTGGCGGTGGCATCAGCGACGACGATTTGAAGAAGTTGCTCGATCGCAGCGACCTCATTGCCAAGTGGACCAGCCGACTGAATGGTAACAGTTCAGGCAAGTGCATGAAATTCCTCGTTTATACCAGTGACGTCGTACTTGATTCCAGCAATGGACTGGAGTTAGACTCAAGTCTTTATTTCTCAGGACTTGGACTGGGACTTTCTGACGTTTTATCATGATGTTGTTTTTCGCCCTCTGCTCAAATTGTGAATATGGAATTTTACGAACATTCTCTTGTTGAAAATGCTGGACACGCACTCAAACCCTAGTGACTCGGACTCGGAACTGAACTGACTTGTTTTGATGCACGCTTATAAAAATAAACCAGTGAGTTCATTTATTATCAGGGAGTTTCGTAGTGTCTGGAGAGTGTTTACTTCATTCAAAGCAAGTGTAAATAGCACTACGTCTGTGCCTTTTAACTATGAGGTATAAGAAAATAAATATACACTGGCATTGTCAATCAGCAGTGACTATTAGTTCCCTCAGTTATGGAAATATAGCCCGCATGCCTAGTCCATTGGGCTATTTTTCCGCAACTTGCAATTGTTCACCTCGAAGCCGGTTACTATTTGTATAATATTACTGTTGTTACAGAAGTGAACGAAGCCGAGCCATCATCGACGGAGAATGTACGTGGAGTGTTTGAAGTTGTCGGAGAACACTGGGATGATGAGACGGTGACATTGAAGTCAGTTGGATGCCATGAGCCATCGATGAGTGAAACAGAGAATGCTTCTGCTCTCGCTGCAACTGCTGCTCCTGCTGCTGTCAACGTCGTTTAGCTTTAACACTCCAGTCTACGCCCATGAGGCTTTAAAAAGTTTCTGCGCTTCCAGTTGCTGTTTGTTCATAAAAGCCTCCACCTCTAACATTTTACAGGATTCTCAAAAGCCTCGGTGCAGTGTTTTGTTTGCTTTCAAGGTTTTACTGAGCGAAAAAACTGCATCTAGTTGTTCTGCGACATTATTACTCTAGTTCAGGGGGTTTTGAGAATTAGAACTGCACAATATAGGTGATTTGGGAACTTCAGTTCCCTCGTGATGTCCAGAGGTAGAGCTTTTGTAGAAGGTTTGGGAGAGAAAGTTATCGTGTTTACTGTTCAGTGTGTCACTGTTTTCTCTGAGTTGGCATGTAATATTACATTGCATTTCCTGAAATACAAGTTCTGAAAATTAATGAAAAATCATTTCCCCCAATTGCTATTTTATCGCCATACTGCAGCCAGAAGCATAGCAGTTTTTTAGTAATGAGGTTTTATCTATTGATGACCATTTGTGATTCCCGGTGAAACCACTGGCAGAACATTTTGCTGTATTTTACATGGTGGAGCACAAAAGAGTGGAACGTGTGCTTTGTGTAGATCGGACAGTCTTACAGAGCAGTGGAGCGCGGTCATGTAACAATGCCCTCTGCTACAATGATCATAGCTAATCGTTTCAGAAACTGTTCAATTGCTCAATTTTCATGAAGTGTGTGTGTTTCCTTTTCTGTACACCACCCTGTGGAAAGCATTTGCTCATTAGTGCTTATGTTCAGAGCGTTTACTAGTTGCACACAGAATGCTGACATTCAGTTGGCATGCGTTTCGTTATTACTGTTTTGTTAACATGTTGGCATTAGGCAGTTGCATATGCACGGGGTGCCCCAAGATGAGTAGCCACGTTTTGCATTCAACGACCTGGGTCACAGCTTGCGACAATGCCTTTACTTTTGGTTGTAACTATGTAGTTTTTGCAGGAACTAAACACCTGCCGCCACTAGACGCGCTTTCTTGTTTATTAATGCGTCCAAAATGCGCTCCCAAACCGACTAGCTTGTAGTAAGAGGGTCTGCTGTCCCAAGAGCCCTTCCTTACTGTCAGTCTCAAATTTCCGCCATTGGAGCCTCAGAATGCACCTCCCAAGACAAATGCCTGCCTGTATGTTGCATGTAGGGTACAGTATTACTTAAGTTTTACATTCATTTAGAATGCTGTTATTAATGTTTGTGTAACGTTCCGAGATGATTATATACGTTTACTGTCAAATGCAGGATGACAGTTTTTGTCCGCCAAGCCTGGAAAAATTGTGGAATTTTTAATTGTACAAAATTTGCAGATTTCGATGAATTTTAAAGCCCAAGGTCGGAAATTCTGGAACAGCGGTCGTCGTAACTCGGAGCCTAGTGCAGAGTTGATTCAACAACACGTTGAGTTGACAATCTACCAGCAGTCTTCTTCGACTCTGTAGTTACACGTAAAGCGGAGTTTCCATCCAGTGCTACGTACGCAACGCAACGGACGTAAGGGCGCGAGCGACGTGACTGAATTGAACTGACATGGTTTAGTTTTTGACAAACTGACCAGTCTGTAAGGCTGTAAGCAGTAATGCATTATACACTGTGTCTCAAAAAAACATCCCCGACATTTTTGACTGTAACTTGAAAATCAATTATCAGATTTTGATAATTTTTGGTACAAATATTACTGACATAACGTGCCATCAAATGACCATTTAGTTTCCCATCTCACCCAACGTTTGTTTCTGCACTACCTGGGGAAAGCACAACCAGCGAAATATCACTTATCCAATGCGATATGATTGCTTAATTAACAGAATGCGTAAAAACACATTTTGTTCACATTTCTGACACTATGGCTGACATTTCATTCAGGCAAGGAGACACTTTCTCTATTCACTTGACAGCAGTATTGATGATGTTCTGCTCCAGACCAATACAGGCTCTACCAGTCACTTCCGACTTTACAAACATTCCTAAACTTTATCTGGTGAAAAATCTTAGGTAAATGTTCAGAAAATTTATCGAATGTTCTAAAAATTGTCGGAGGTTTTTGCGTTTTGTCTCAGAGAGGACGCAGATGTTTGCTAAACTTAGCCAGTCGGTGACTTCGGGCGGAACTGGAGGAGTAGAACAGTGTGAACGATGATTGACAGCACGAGAAACAGCCAAAAGAAAACGCGATCAGTGAACTTTGCGACGAGTTTCCATTCTAGCTCAGGCCGATCACGATCTCGTTTGTCGCGTAATCGCTTAAAGTCCGCTGTGACGTCATATTTATTTTTATCACCCTTTGCATCGTCAGAGTGTTGCATTATTTCATTTCCGCTTTCTATTACTACTTCCGGTTTTCCGATTTCCAACTGACTTCCGGTGTTGTCGATATTAGACGGGCAGTAAGCGGGATAAAAGCGAGAGACGATGACGATGCACCAGTCGGGTGGGCGTTCAGGCGACTCTTTCTTGGCGTAAATGTTGGTCACAATAACTGCCATCACCAACGCGATTGTCACCATCACCATCGTTGACGCGAAGAACATTCCTGACAACGTAGATTATTCTGACCGATACAAAACAGTATTATCAGTGAATGTTAAAATATGTGCATAGTTCTTCGCGGAAACAAATTTTAGAGCTTCAAAGCTGCGCAGCGTTATCTACCACAGAAGATCACACCTGTCTCCTGACACAGGTAAACGTGCCCTACATTAGCCTCAGCCAGACAGGCCGGTACTCGATTTACCTACCTCGGAAAAATAGAAGGCTGAGTTGACTTAAGTGGTTGGATAGGCCTACATACCGCATATAGTGACTTATTCAAATATTTATTGGACCCGGCATACCTAAAGCAACTTCGTTGATCGAAAACAAAGCGTTGGCCACCTTAGTACTTTGATACTAATGATGACTATTGCTAAAACGTCAGTCAACAAGTGCATTTTCGATTTATTTTTCCACACTGTTGCGTAACAGCGACAGATTTTTAAGGTGTTTTCACTGACATATTTTCCAAAACAATGCTATAAAGTAATTACTAGTAGGAACCCAAGCTCAATCGAAACGCCTTAATATGCTACCTTGTGAAACATGTGAGAAAACTATCTGAGCAAGTCAATTAAATGTATCACTGCTAGTGTTTTTCGTACTGTGCCTCCAGTCACGATTCTGGCAAGTTTATCTTTCAGAGAAAATGCCCCAGCGTAAATTGCACAAAATGAGCAAAACAACAGAATTAAAAACCGACGGATTATGTGCTTACACAGACCTAGTATCGGAATGACATCAGGAATTGGAGGCATCGTCTCGCCGACCATTAACAAGAACACGACCAAGGCGAGCAGAATGGTTGTCTGCAGGTTGACTTTATCACCAGATTCCACCGGAAGAAAGAATCCCAAGAACGAGACGAGAAAGATAAGGAAGCACGGGGCGATGAGGTTGACAATGTAGAAGAGACTGCCTCGATGCATGTGGATTGTGAACGTCACGTCAGGGTACGGCTCCACACAGCACGCGTATATCTTCTCATGGCGCTCCGTCGATATACCGTCCACCATCCACTCCTAGACGCAACTCAACGCAGCCATACAGCGAGCTTACTGCTGAGATGTAGGCCTCGCGATGACCAAAGAACTCACTGGCACTACAAGCGATACTGCTGCAGCCTCAGTGTCCGTTTGACGGCAATTAAATTAAATTGCAATGCACATTTTGACTAAAGGTTCCGACTGTCTCTGACTGCCTGTCTGTCTGTCTTTTCCTTGTCATAATATTGTCTGCGCTTGCTGCAAATGAAACATTATAATTGCAGTGTATTTTTTTCGTACGACAACCGAGTCATGCTGGGGGCCCGACGTATTCGGACATACCTCTATTGCCCTGTTGTTTAGCTAAGGTATAGCCTGCGAACTTGCGGCGACTTAGCAGAATGCACGAGTGAGATCACTCAACGGTAACAGTAGCCAGTGCGTTTTTTAGCTAAAAGACCATGTGCAAGTAGATAAGCCCAAAATCGCAAACGCTGAAAATTCGATGAGACTAAGTTACTAGCACTCGACGAGCAAAACTGGTTTAATATAATTTGCTTTTAACAAATTTCCGATGCGATTTTACACTGTGTCGCAAAAACGGACCCCCGCCCCGTTAACTTGTTAAATACCGCAGCAAGCAACTCGAATTCAATACCAACAAATTTTGGTACAAAGTATCGTTATTTAATAAGCACTTAAACAAAGACAAAAACAAAAGACTTTGTCATGTAAAAAGTATATTAAAATAATAATAATAACTCTGAAGAAAAAAACCGTGTCGAAGTACACCCATGGTTATTTATTAAATTTTAAGTATGGCAGAACTTGGTTCTTGGTACGACTTAGCAATTTTTGGCCAAATTAAGCCTGCAATTTACATAAATACTATCGCAAAGATAGCGAGTCTATAACTCTAGAGAAAAGGTAAAACTGAGACAAGTTGAACGGGGCAAAACAAACCTGGTTTTCGGACTTGTAGTAAACGCTGTTTTTGAAATCCTTACTGATGGAAATATTAAGTTCGAGCCCGCTGTATGTCCATGAGACGAAGATGAACTGGCAGTTCTGAGCGTCGAAGGGGAAATACTCGACGTTGAGGGCGCAGTATGTTTGAATAAGTGCCGGGTACATCCACAACACACTGCCGTCTGAAGACACTATAGCATTAACGGGCAGGTTCTCGTCAAGTTTACTACCCGCACTAACGCCACAACAACACCAACATAACACTGTATCAGTAAATGTCAGGTTAGACTAATGAATAAGTAAGCAATTATACATGTTTAATAAATCAAAAAATGACGAAGAATATAAACAAAAAAAATTTGATTCGATTTTTTTATTTAATCGTGCATTTTTATCAATTCTTCTTTAACTAGACATTCAAAACGCATTGTTATTTTATTGCACGCTGTATACTAATTGCCCAGGTGGCAGGACCGATGCTGTCGCGCGTCACGAGAGCTTTTCTCAAATTACTTGTCATTACGGCTGTAGAATTATTTTATTAAAAACATATCAGCAAACAGAGTACTCACTAGTTGAAGATGCCTAAATCTGGAGTCCATATTTCATTTGCTGGAATACGAATTTTATCCACGCTGCCAAACTTTGTCGAATTCCACGTCAGATATTCGTCTTTCCATTTCTACAGAACATGTATGTCATTAAATTAATAATATTATTTTTTTCTTATTTTTAGTAAGACATACACGACTACAAGCTCTTAGCTAAAATGACTGTCGCGCTCTACGCATGTCGTGATGGTTATTGCGACTTACCGTGTAGCCACAATACCGCACGATTGGCACACCATAGTGCGTTCAAGGTCATC
>Ga0209367_1002429_pt1 | contig 24600 bp, 16 predicted proteins | sample WorMetLIZISLAND2_FD_187412 | JGI IMG/M metagenome (GOLD analysis project Ga0209367, IMG submission 187412) | Marine gutless worms symbiont microbial communities from Max Planck institute for Marine Microbiology, Germany - Olavius geniculatus... ... | reverse complement strand
AAGGTCCCCACCTTCCGTAACCCATATAATGGGTTACTACTCATTTAACCGACCCCGGAGGGATGGCAGGCTGAGTTGGCCTTGTTGGTTGACTGATAGCGGACGCCGTACCCACAAAGTGGTCAAGCAGCCATCCATCAGTCTAGCGCAGGATAAGGAAAGTCCACCGGCCAGGACCGACGTTCTAACCACTATGCTACGCCACTTACATGGCGACTTGGTCAAGTGGTATTAGCGTTGGTCGCGTCAACAAAGTTACTCTACACTGAGTTCAGTACTGAGATGGATGATCGTTCGCAAGTATGTAACCAGCCATTCAGGTCAACTCAGCCTGGTCATCCGTTCGTGAGTAGGCGCAGTGAGTATCAGCCAAAACTGAGAGTAAACAGGCACACCGCGCGATGTACTAGCCACGGTCACGCTGAGCAAACTGTTGCCTGGCTAAAAGCAAAGGAAACGGAGATCAGCGCCGCCGTATAAGTGGTATGTTTTATTTAATGTCTGTAAAACTTAATTGTGATATTTTGCATAATAAAAGTTGAATTAAGGCAAATGGCCGTAGTGTGTAGTGGCGTAAACAAAGAAACTTACAGGGTCCAAGTCCCCAACTTCAGATTTCGGTTAAAAATGGACATTAGACACTCAGGAAAATAATTATCAAAAAATAAGTATAATTGTGGTCTCTCCAGATCTCATATTTTAAGGCTATAATTGCACCAAATTTAACTGCGGTTGAAACTTCGCCAGATATCTTGCTTGGGGAGCTCATAGCGCTCTCTCAGACTTTCTGGCTAAAATTTAGGGGTTTTACTTCCAAGGGAAAAAAGAAAAGGAAAAAGAAAAAGGAAACGAAAGGAAAAGAAAAAGAAAAAGAGAAAAGGAGAGAGAGAAAAGAGGGAGAGGGTACGGAAAAAAAGACGGGAGAAAAGGGAAGAGAGGGGAAAGGAGTCAAACCCCCAGTTCAAATTCCTGGCTTCGCCACTGGTAGTGGGGGTGGTTTGATTGCGTTGATGTGTGCACTGTTAGTCGTGTTGGTGATATCGTGCGACGCGAGTCCGGGCAAACTGTTCTGTTTGTTTGAGTCCAAGCCACAAACTGACGACAGTCTTATTAACGTCATTGTCCACGTCGACTTGGCAAGTATACAGAACCCCCGCTCTTAAATTCTTCGTGTTTTTTCTTAACATAATAAGTCTGCACCTTTATTTCATGATCTATTTTTGTCGCTTATCTCTTATTGCAGTGTTTGGAGTGTTATAACAGCCAATAATCTCACTCAAATCAAGCGTGAAAATCGAAATGTGGCTCGAGTACAGCCTCCATTCTCTGGCAAAACTTGCCGTCGATCACAGGCATGAAATACGTACGTTTCGACACAGTCTACAGTGCCTTGTCGTATTAAAATAATACACTGTAAACTGTGTTGAAACTTAAAACTTATACGTATTGAACCAGAAAAAATATGTTGGTCCAGTGGCGACGTATTTTGCGGTAGTCCGCTTAGACCTACGCAGTCTTAAAACTAACCATTACCGTTACTAAAAATTTATGTAATTGTCTGATTGTTGCTGCTTATTTTTGGCCTGTATTGATAATCTTTATTTACACAAAAACAGTGTAGAGCGAAACAGAGACAAACAGAAAGTAAGACGAACAATAAACCTAAGTTATACAGACACAAAAAGCATACCAAACACAAACTTTAAAATGTCCGTGAGAAATTTTACATACAGAATAAACTGAACATAATTTGTTAAACTCAAAAAACCAAACACGTCATAAAAATATTGTGGACAAAAATAATATGAGTATTTTGTTTAAACAAAAAACATAGTCTGCGTAAATCAAACACATAGAATATAGGCAGAATACCAAGACAATATTGCACATACAACAAATTAATCTCATCGCTTAATTTACAGATTTTATACAGAGCAGATTTAAAAGTAACTGCTACTTTAGAAGTTTCTTGTTAATTTCGTAAAAACTAAGTGGCAAAAAAAACTTAGTATTATTGTTATTTTCTATTTGTGGTTTTGATGGTTTATATAATAATGTGTTTCGTGACAGAATTTGGCGCTGGGAATACACAGGGCTAAAAGCGCAAAGGAAATTACGTTTGGAGGATTTTCAGACGGATCTGTGAGTATTCGACTGTGTACTGCTGCATGTAAACTAAACTTGTTAGTTTTTGAAAGTTTTGCATAAATAACACTTATATATTTATTTTATTAGAAAATAAAATATAGCATATAAATCTGCAGGTGTTATTTTATTGAGACAAAGTCGGAAAATGCACCACATAGAAAGTTGTCAACTTTCTTGGAATGTCATCGCCCACTGCCAAACAGACAGCGTGTTATCTACTTTAAACTATCTGTATTGACATGTAAAGCACTTCACACAGGACAACCGTATTATTTAGCTGATTTTATACAACCATATACCGCCCAGAACTTTGCGATCTGTTAACTGCCACCTTCTTGCTGTTCCTTCCGGATTTAGATTTTCTTTTGCCTCTTGAGCTTTTTGTGTGTCTGCCTAATAATTGGAATTTTCTTTCTCTGAACATCTGTTCATCTGACAGTCTTACTATTTTTAAATCCCGTCTTAAATCTCACTTATTCGCTTTTGCTTATTACGTGTAGTCACCCACACGCCAGCGCCTCAGATTCGATTATCGATTACTGGAAATACCGGCGCTATGTAAGTATTTTATTGATTGATTGATTCGTTAAACAAATAAGATATTTTGTCATTCTAACCCTCGATATGTTATACACAGATCGACGTCGTATTCTCCACCAAGTATTCACTGTCGGCGTCCGTTCAAGCTCACGCGACTCCCGTTGTCGATCTGGTAGCGTCCAAACCTCTGGAGTCTAGCAGCTATGCCGGGGCAGACATGCTCGTTTGCCGTCAACATCTTGTGTCGCTGGGCACGGATGGAGAACTGAAGATCTGGGCGATTAAGCTGGATCAGGAATATCTGTCGGCGACCGGCGAAAAACAGCGTCCAGTCGCGCTACAGCTACTCGTACATGTAGGCGTTTCGCACTCCGCATTAGTAATACCCCGTTTACACGAACAAGCTGGCTCGACGAGCTGCTATTGTGTTAGCTGGACGAGCCAGCTCGATGTTTGCTCGACTTTTGGTCGATGTCTGCTAGATGTTTTCTCGATGTTTGCTTAATGATTGTTTTGTGTAGGCTATGCTTTATGCATGCTTTATATTTGCTTGACGTTTGCTCGATCGTGTAAACGGGGTATAACGGTTTATGGCTTGGTGGTGCTACGATACGGCGTCGAACTTACAATCGAAAGTCTTGACTTCTGGTCAGATCAACATCAAGTAGTTACTACTTGGATGGGTGACACTCTATGGATAGCTAAACCATCTAAATCACAGGCTGAACGGTAGTGCAAGCCCTGTGTTAACGGCGACTTCTCTTTCCTATGGGGAAGCCAAAAATTCGACCCCCACAAAATCAAAACCCCTGATCGGATTAAGGTAAAATTTTGCGCGGTTGATTACCTCGGTAAGGGGACCCGTCATGCAAAATTTTATGCAAATCCCTTCAAAAAGGGCTTTTCAGCAAATGGGTGAAATATACGCAAAATTTTTTAAATTTATATATGCCTTTTTTTCTTAAACGTACCCACAGGTCAGACGTCTTAAAGGATTTTTACGCTTAATACGTCAAAAGACACGGTTCTGCACAAGAAAGTGCCTTTTTAAAGTTAAAAAAATAAAATTTAATATTTAACGTATTTATTCGCAAAAAAAAATTACAATGGCGCCTATGGAGAAAATTAAGCAATTCTTTAAACGGTCATAACTTTAGATGTGTATAAGATAGAGTTGTAATTTTTGGTTCTATGGTATGGTTTTTGGGGATGGCCAAGCTAATGGTGTCATTCAATTTTACTTATGACTTTCCTTGGTTGCCATGGCAACGGAATTTTGGACAAAATGGGCTATAACTCGACATATGTACGAGATATCTCCGAGATTCTTGCATCTAACAAGGGGTTTTGAGGGTGGAGCAAATAAATTGTAATTTTGTACGTTTATGTTTTGACAAAAACAAAAAACATAAGATTAAAAAACACAAAAACATTAAAAAATAAAAAAAAACTTTAAAAAATATTTTTAAAACATTCAAAAAAATAAATAGCCACATAAAAACATGTTTTTCAAACTTCTATAAAACATAACAATGTTTTTTTACATTTATGGGTTGAGCTGAGTCATGTTGTACGGCCACATGTTAGTCGACTGAACTGAATGTTTAGTTTTTGACGAACTGACCAATGGGCAAACAGTAATGCATTACAGTAGGCACCGTCTAACGGCGTTCTGCCAGCCCATTGCTCAGTTCGTCAAAAACTGAACCGTGTCAGTTCAGTTACGTCGCTCTGTACGCGCCTTTATGTCAACGATAGGCGCCGACGTTTCGTTAAATGTTGTTTCTGGCTTGCTATGCTGTTCGACAGATCTTCGTCGATGAATTTCAGTTGCCGGCTATGACTTGTATGCTCGGGAACGTTATGCTTGTTACCAGCGGCATGTCCGGGTAACGTATTTATTTAGGCAATGTTCCTTATGGCGGTAATATTTTAAGGTGATGACGTATGATTTTGACTAAAGGCAGTCAAGTCGATATATTTATTAACTGCAGCATAAAATACTTATTGTTGTGTAGACTAGTCCCGTGTAGCAGGTGACAGACACTCTGTAGCTCTCAGATGGGTTTCCTCTGAATAGCTGTACGCCAATGGCAAAGTTCAAATCCCACTTGTTTTGATTTGTTGCACAACACGCCGCAGAACAAACTGTGCATCTTTAGGCGCGTACAAAGTGACGCAACTGAACTGAACCGAACTGGCATGTTTTAGTTTTTGACGAACTGACCAATGGACAAGCAGAGAGAGCCTATTGGTCATTGGTTGACGCGTACGTGAGCGTAGTCACGTAGGCCACCGACGCCGTCGGACGGTGCCTGCTGTAATGCATTACTCTTTGCCCATTGGTCAGTTCGTCTAAAACTAAACTATGTCACTTCAGTTTAGTTCAGTTCAGTTACGTCACTCAGTAAGCGCCGTTAACATACAAATATGTTGCGCAGGTTGTTGTAGGACACATCCATGTTGCACAACACATTCATGATGTGACGTTTTGGCATAAATCGTGCTGTTTGTATTGATTGTATTTATAGGCGGGTTTTGTTCTATCAGTTTGAGATCAGTTTGCTGGCTGACCGGCAGATCTATTGCGAGCGACTGGATCACCCCGACAACCATACAGACATCGTACGTTAACTTCACACCAAACTGCATTTTTTCCATTTTTTGATTATTTTTAGCCGTTTTTTGAAGCTGCAGTTTTTTGATGATCTGCTAATTACTTTCATTTTTAATTCTTCCTGAAAATCAGCAGGCTGAAAATAATGGAAACATGTGGGACAAAATTTGAAATTTTGCAGGCTATGGCTACAAGTTAAATGAAGCGTGTTTCAGATGTTGTTACGTCGGCTTAAAACGTTTGTTATTAGAAAACAATTATTTATGACCAGCAGAAGGATTGTGGATATAAATGAACGCATCGCGCTGTGCGTTTTTTGCGACACTACAGCTCTGTTGCATCGGTATACAGAAAAAAAAGAAAACTAGAAATAGCAGTCAGAGACCGCAGACCTCCGCCAACGCCATGTTGTTCGCCAGGTGTCAGCACCATATTCGGTTTGGCAGCGGTTTCCCTTATGTCCCATTGAAAGCAGTGTTAACGAAAATTTCAAAGTGATCCAGAATCCAGGATTCCTTTCGGATCACCTCCAAAATTGAATCTCTGGTAGTTGTTGCCATTCCCAACATTTCCAGAAAATTTCAGAAGGATCCGTCCATAACTTTTTGAGTTATCTTGCTGACACACAGACAGACAAACAATAAATACAATCAATACAAACAGGCAAAAACATTACCTCTTTGGCGGAGGTAAAAATGTTGGTGTAACGGTAGGGTGTAGGACTTACAATCCAGAGGTCGTAGGTTCTGCTCCCGGTAGAGTCACTATTAATTGGTTACTGCCTGGATGGGTGACTGTCTGCAGACTGGTAAACCATCTCGGTATAAAACCAACACCAAGGTCAACTCAGCCTTCCATCCTTCCGGGGTAGGCAAATCGAGTACGGTCATGTTTGGCTAGGGTTAAGGGGGGTGCGTTCGTCTGTGTCGGGCGTCAGCTGTGTGATTTTATATGGTAAGTGACGCTCCATATTTTTGTGATGGCTTTTCTATTAAGAACCATATACCCCCATCTTTACTTTTTACCTTTTAATGACCATTCATCCCGCGGTTTTTTTAAATAATATCCCGTTTACACGATGAAGCAAACATGGTGCAAACTTAGAGGAGCACACGTCATGCACGTCGTGCACGTGTATTTTTAATACATTTTCTTTATGTTTGCTTCATCATGTAAACACCCTATAAGCTTAAAACTCCGGTGCAACGTAATAGTGTTGTAGCGCTGAACGTTATACCCCGTTAACACGATCAAGCAAACATCGTGCAATCATCGAGCAAACATCCAGCAAATGCATTTAAAATACACGTGCACGACGTGTGCTCTAATTGCTCGACGTTTGCTCGCTGTCTGCTCGATCTTTGTTTGATGATTGCTTGATCGTGTAAACTTGGTATTACGTACGTTAATCTAGCGGTAAATACTGACGTCGGTTGTTATCCGTGATAACGCAGGTACAGGCTGTCGATTGCAACAAAACGCTACATCTGTTTGTCACATCCAGCAAAGACAACACCGTCCGGGTATGTGCGTGCTTTAAACAAAATTAAACCACATCATCAGTGTTACGGGTATTATTTTTACACGCGACAGCTATGCTGAGCGCGTCTTCGCTATCGTGGAAGCGTCCGTCTGTCTGTCTTTCTCTCTGTCGCACTGCTGTATTGTGTCGAAAACTAGGATCACGAGATTTTAACTTTGGGCTGCCACGAAGACTCTAGTTTTTTTGTAACGAAATTTCGTGCCGATGGGTAAAAAGATTTTTTTGGAACAAAGGCGTCAAAAAGTGTTGCTTTCTAGAAAGTCGTTATTTTCACGCTATTGGCTCGTTTAGAGTAAAACGGTTACATGTGGGCACAGAATTGCTGCTTATCGTCACAAGCACTGGCGACGAGCTTTCCGGGGGTATTAGCAAAGATGACTTTAAACGACCTTAAACCAACAAAACGGGGTTGTAGAGAATGTTTTTGCGATATTAGGCAGCGAGAAAATGGCTGGAAATACAACAAGACAACCAACACACGAAATTTTCAACATTAGCAGTTAAAACTTTGGCTCCTTAGGTTTAAAAAAGTCTTTTGTACTGGAGCGTCAAATATGGGTACCCTTTTAAAATTAGCGATTTTTGCTAATATCTACCATGTTAGCGTGAAAACGGTTGCATATAGACAGAAACTTGCTGCATACCGTATCAAACATTGCTGACGAGCTTTTTGAGAAGTACCAACATTGATGACCTTGAACGACCTTCAAATTTAAAAAAAAACGGTTTTTAATTTTTTTTTGCAATTTTATGCAAGTGAATTGCGCCGAAAACAGGACACAGTGAGCATAATATTTTACCATAGGACATAAATTTTAACCGCCTGAGTTTTGACCTTCTACGTTTAAGGAGTCCACTGTACGGATCTCTCATATTTGGGTACTCTTTTAAACACACTGTTATTTTATTGCACATTGATTTATCTGGTGGTTGCACTGGTGCTGTTGCGCGTTACGTGAGCTTTGTTCAAATTACTTGTCTTTGTCGTGGCATTAGATCTGGAGCATAGATGGGCAGCTGGTGCGTGAATTATTGTTTGAGGATGTTATCTATGGTGTCTGCTTCGCCAACGACAGGGCTGACCTTCTTGTCGGCTTCGGCGATTGCATTCAGTTAGTACATGCACCAGTTTCTTGTAAACTGCTTTTAACAGCTTATTACTGTATTAAATTAAATTAAATTAAACAAAGCACGTAATTATAATAAAATACATGTAAAGCAGTGTAATACTAACTAATGTTTTTCACAATTTCCCAGATTTTGTTTAAGAAAAATACTGCGTAGACAACAGACAGCTAGCGACTTAAAAGTCATAAACGGAAGAGGGGAGAAGTTCAAATAGTAGTGTGATATTTGTTTGGCCACGGTAGATAAACGTTCAGGCTCTAAGTACTTGAGGCGTTAGCATTGCTAGGCTGTCGTGCCGTAGTAGGGGGTGATTTTCGCCTCTCAAACTTCAGTTAAAACATAACTTCCCAGTTCCCACATGGCTTTTTCATGCTCGAATTGCGTCTGCAACCTGGGCTTCGGCGCTGATGAGGAGGGCTTGCTGCTTGACGCCTAAGAACTCTGCCTTTTGGTTTCGATTTTCGCGCCTTTAGCATCTTTGTCGTACCGCCTGAACTCTTTTTTCTATAGTTTGATGCAAAAGTATTTAAAACATTCTATAGTAAACTGATGTAAGCCTATGTTTTAAATGAGATTTAGACGCTTAACGTCAGTGGTGGCGTCAACAAACGAAAATGTTAAACTCGCTTTCGTACATAAGCCTAGATCTATAGGCCTACAGCAAAAACTGTCCACTTTGTAAGTAACGTGTCTAAAACTGTTGCCAATCAGTGCTTGTAATACTTTGTATGGCAATGTTTATATTTACAGCTTGGTAACAAATGTGGTTTATCTGCCGCTGCCATATCTGCAATATATCATCTTTCTTTCATTTAAAGTGAGTTATACACCGTTTTGTACGAAATCTGTTAGGTCATTATTATTGGATTTGTTGCTGATTATCGCCAAAACAGCATTCATCGTTCTTTTTTCAGTTTTTGAAAACGATTGGCTCTAAACGCAGCGGGCTCAATCCGTGTCGATTGCATATAGCATAGTGTTCGGATTATGTTGGGGGTGTTAAGTGGTTCTTGCTACCGTTTTTTGGGCATATGAAAGTCTGTGCGATGTGCGTACGTGCTTATGTCAGTAGGCCTAGTCATTACCTGTTGTGTTTGTTGTTATTATTTTTGTGACCCTTGGTAGCAGTTTTCGAAGGAAAAATTATTGGAAAAAATGTTGGTGTAACGATAAGGTATAAAACTTACGATCGAAAGGTTGTGGGTTTGACCCCCGCTCGGGTCACTCTCAAGCGGTTACTAGGCCTAAACCATATCGGTATATAAACAACACCAAGGTCAACTCAGCCTTCCATCCCTCCGGGGTAGGTAAATCGATTACCGGCCTGTCTAGCTGGGGTTAAAGCTGGGCGCTTTCATTTGTGTCGAGTGACCGCTAACACTATGTCATCCCATACGGCAGGCGACGCTCCGTAGCTCTCTGATGGATTTCCTATTAAGAGCAATACACCACTTTTACCATTTACCTTTTAATGACCATTCATCCGGGCGGTTTTCCTGAGTATGGTGCAGCGTTTATGCAATAGCGTTGTAGCGCTAAATAAGAACAGACAGAGATATCTAATCTAATCTAATCTAATCGTAACGGTAAATGTTTCAGGATGATGCGAGAGAAGTTTCGCTGCCAGAAAGCTACGTTGATGACACTCAGTTTGTATTCTGCCGTCTGTTTCCGCATTATCTGTATTCTGGGATAATTTATTTAGTTCCGTTATTAGAATTATGCTGTGGATTTCCGGTCACTTTACTTGAGCCGCCGAGGATAATGATACCATATGGCAAATACATTTTTGCAGCTGACATACATATCCATAGATAGCTGTCTCCCTGTGATCTTGCCCTTGTCCCCAGTCCTTCCTCCTTAACTGCTTCCTCTTAGGAAAAATGTTGGTTGTGCTAAAGTGTCCTTGGGTAACGATTCACGTGTCGAATGATGTCGACATTTGGCCCACGTATTGATTTTGCACCCTGTGTCCTGCTCCTTGCCCCAAGTTGCTCTTTTCCCAGTTTCAGATTCCTATATAGCCCCGCCAGTGTAATGTACTGTACATCTGATATAAGTTCAGATCATGATCCGGATCACCATCAAAATCTTGTCACTCTATCCGCTTGAATAATTTCTCAACAGTTGTCCCTTACTTTTTTAAAAAAAAATCAGCGGATAAACAAACAAACCAACAGCACGTGACAGACCCAGACGCGAAAGCATAGCATTCTTTTTTGGCAGATGTAAACAAGAAGCCCAGCTGTCGTTAGGATGAGCCGACCGTACCGCCCATCTGAAGGCCAGTGTCCGACTCCCGGTCACAAAACAAAGCGATTTTCCGGAGTGGCTGCAGTTTCACACATGCTATGGTGACGCTGCTATATTAAACGCTACAGTTAACGTTAGGATACAATTCGGTAATTCGGGTAATGGCTGTAGGCAGTAACTTTGCATTTAAAATTGCGGCCAAACCGCTGCAGATAGACATATTTACTATTGACAACCTACAGGAACTCGTCATCGCCTCATCTAACGGTACCATCGCCGACCCACACGATGTACCATAACCGTTTAGCCACAATACATGAATTACAGACGACAGACAGACAGACAGACAGACGACACATCGCACTATAAGCGCAGCACAGTCGGCTAAAACGTTATTTTCGTGCAACAAAATAGCGTAACCGTTCATTCTAGTGACATATAGACAACGGCGGGGAGGGCAACCTTCCAGGAGACCTAGCCTTCCCCTCTCAGACAAGGCATAAGCACACGTTTAAACTGCATTAAATTTGCCAATTTGGGCAGTTGATTCTTAGAATAATAGTTGAAATTTTTGCCTTTGTATTTCATATTTTAAAGCTTAAATGCACAAAATTTGATTTTAACTGGGGTTCCACCTCAGATCTCGCTGGGGAAGCTCAGAATGCTCCCTCTAATCCCTAGGTGAATTTTTAGGGGTTTAACTTTTTCAGGCGAGGGAGGGGAGGAAAGGAAAAGAAGGGAGAAGAGTAGGTAGGAGTGGAAAAAAAGAAAAGGCAGGAGGGAACGAAAGGGGGGAAGAGAAGGGCAAGGAAAGGTAGAGGAGCCCCCTCCCTCTCAGTTCACATTTCTGGCTACGTTTCTTGTTCATTGCAACTGTGGGTGGCCGCTGTATACAGTAGTACTGGCGGTGGTGAACGTTTGCGGTCGTATCCGGTGTCGGCGCGTGAGCGTCTTCTGTACGCGCGTCAACGCGCGTCACTGAGCACGGCCGCTGCTGAGGTAGACTGGCTACTGACGACGCACTCTGATCATCATTTCGACTCTAGACTCTCTCTTGCATCAGCATCATTATCAGCAGCAGCAGCAGCTTCGGCTGAACTGTCTTTACGCCGTGGTTAGCTTCAGTGCAGTCTGTCTACTTTTGCAACTGACTGGCGGTTTGCCGTTGCTACGCGCCCAGATTTCCTCCTCTGAGGTGATGTCCGACGTCGCCGAGTTTGACGAGATTTAAAAACCTCGTCTTAGGAAATCGGAGGAAATGTGCATCGAATTTCCTCGGACGAGGCTTATTACCTGTCAGCCAAAAGACGCCCATCAGAATATCGGACGAAAACATCGGACGCGTCGTCCGACGTGTCGTCCGACGTGTCCGATTTTCTTGTCCGAGAAGCTCGAACAACACCTTGGACGAGGAAAACGGTGCGTGCAGCCGCGGCTTTATAGGGAGCGCACACAAGTTCTTACAAGTCAAACGAAAACTAAAAACTAAACTAAAACCAAGATTTTCAAAGCCCATACTATGCAGGCAAGTGGCCTTGAGGCCAAGGCCAAAGCGAAGACCATTAAAAAGTAAGTAAGTAAAGTAAGTAAGCCTCTGTCAATTTGTGTTGCACGTCAAAAGCCACCTTGAACTTGTCAAACTCTAGTGAACCGTAAAAATGCTTAAAAACAGTTTCAATATTTCAGTCGACATATTATACAAATAAACAAAAATCTCATTGTTATCTCATTGCACTGAACGCATTTATTCCAAGTGGCTACAGGCTAAGGCCAAAACCAGACTTTCGTGGTAGCTTGAGTTTTTGAATTTTTAGCTGAATATATTATGGACACGGTCAAGTTATCAGTAAGGACAAAAACAGCATCAAAACCGGACAGAAACATTTGTAGTGTTTGGTGCTATCAGATGTTTGTGGACTCAAGCCTGTGTTTTGCCAGAAAGTTCTGTGCTAATGCGAAAGTCGGTGCCTAAAATATCTCGTCGGAGATTGACACTGCCCAGTGTTGCGCGCATTCCACGTGGCAAAAGAACAGGTGCCCGTTTGTCAGGTAATGGGACAACACAATACTGATCTCCGTATTTAGCCGTGTTTTTCTTCAATATATGTAATTTGTTTGTGTGCGTGGCTGTGTTATTTTTTTTGCTATTGTAACTCAGTTTTTTTATCTAAAAAACGTTTATTGAAAATTTTATCACATACTTTGAAAATCACTTTTGAAATCACAGAAACAAACTGAAATGTTGGTTGAACTTAGTTTTGTGGTATTTACTTGGTTAGTCTAGTGATACTTGGTTTTAAGCTATATGACCACACGGTTGTACTGAAATTGAATTGTTTTCTCTTTATATCTGTAGTTTTAGCTGTACTGCATTTACAGCATTAGGCAGTAGGCAAGAAGTTAAACAAATTAGGGTTAAAGTTTTTTTGTTTAACGTGTATAAACGTTTTTTTTTATTTTTAATAAAACTTTAAATTGTAACAATAAATTAATACTTTGATTGCCCTAATGATGAAAACCTATATAGTGATACGATAGGTCGTGAACGATTTCGACCTAAAATATAAGCCTGATATTAGCAATAACCAGCAATAGTTTTGTGTGTCTTTGTAGATATATTCAATAAAATACTTTGTATGGAATTTCACAATTTTGTAGCTCTTACACATCATTTACAGTACATTTTTTTACGTTTCTAAACATTTTCTGGAACGTCTTTTGCATCTGGTGGACAGGGGCAGGCGATGCAGTGCAGCCGGTCACACTGGCGACTATAGACAGTCAACTGATGATGGCTAGTGCTGGGACAGTGGCTCAATCTCAGCCTCAGCAGCTGCCCATGCCAGTAGGCATAGCATCTCTGTCCGTGGAGACGGCTATGGCGTCCGTAGCTCTGACGGTGAACTTCATCTATCGGGCCGCTGACGTCGTCACCACCGGCACGCTGCCACCAGAGCAGTGCTCCGTCGCCCCTGACGGTAGGCTGCCATTCAGTAATATTTTATTTTCACAAATCATCTGGCTTTGAATTTGACTTCGACTTAAGTCAAATATCACTAGTGAGAGTGTCGTCAGACTGTAATATTTGGTCCCAACTGTTCTTAATATTAACCAAGGCACAAGACGAAAAAGAAGAAAAAAAATTAAGTAACTTAATGACGAACTGATTTGATTGCGTTTATTTGTGTGTTTGTTTAAGTGATTGAATGAATGAAACGTCTTTATTAAATGTTGCAGCTGACAACTGGATGAGCATAGAATAAATATAACAGAAAAACGTATGTGAAAAATTAAAAAAAAACATGCCTAAGTAAAGTTAATCAAACGCTGCGGTAAAAACTAAGAAGGATTTTGCACATCGAAGTGTTCTTGTCTAAGGAATATTACTGTATTGTAATGGCTACTTCAGACTTCGACACAGACGCAACTCGGCTCAACTCAACTAAACTAATGGTAAACAAGGCGTGGCCTCGGCTTTGAGGAAAGCTTAAAGACAAAAAAATTGTAACCTTGCCTTTGGCCTTGGCCTCGAAAAATTCTAGTCTTGGCCTTGGCCACGAGGACCACTGACTTTGGCCTTGTTCTTGGTCTTGGCTTTAAAAAATGAAGGCCTTGAAGCTATCCCTGCTCGCTCGTCTTTCACACAGCTTGATAGCTACTCGTCTGGAAGAGCTGGAAAATCTGGAAATATCGGGAAATTTGACGGCTGTCATGGAAAAATCGGGGAGTTGCAGTGGCATCGTAAGGTTTGGGAGAAAAAAGTTTTGGTTTTCCGACGGACAGCTGCAAATTTTTGACAGAAAAAACTTGTATTTTTAAAATTTTAATTTTGTTTTTAAACTTTACAAAACGGAGATTTTTAGGGTCAAGTTTGGTGTTTTATAGCAAAAATTTGTGACGAACAGAAAATTGCATAATTTACGAAAAAACCGATCGTTTTTTATGCTTCTACGGCATTCAACACTACTGGCGAATTGATCAACAGTCGGGCAGAAATCTTGACCGGAAAAACTGTTTATTAGGACGCGTGCAGAGCGACGTAACTGAACTGAACTGAACTCGTCCATTGGTCCATTCAGTTCAGTTCAGTTGTGTCGCTCTGTACGCGCCCTTACTTACTTGATATCTGGGGCAAGAGCAATGTTTATTGGAAAATACTTTTGATGCACAGTGCTTTTGATGATACATTTTTGGTAATGTCACTTACATTGGCTTATGTTACTGTTACATTTTAGCAAGTACGCATGACACGGAACATATTTGCTTAACTTACTAAAATATTTTTTTAAAATTTCTTGCAATAGTTCTAACTTTATTGAGTCAAGATTTCCCGAGAAACAAACAAAATGTCGACTGTCCCAATTCTCGACGTCATTATTTGAGTTACTTAAATTTATTTCTCAGGTTTGTAAACCAGGTTAGCCAGTCAGTTAACAATTTTAAAACTTTCTAGGAAAATCTTAAAAAGACCTTGTTTTAGTACGTTTATTTTTTCATTTCAGTTTTTTCTCAGTTTTAGTTTTTATCATTTTTTAATTTTTTCTTTTTTTATTCTTTTCTTATTTCAGTCATTTTTCGAATCTTTTAAGTTTCACGTTATAACTAGTTTTTTAGTTTATGCTCAGATTAAAGTCACAGTTTGTCTGTCAGTTTTTGAGTGCAAATTCTTTATTGTATTGCATTTTTGAATTTGAGGGAACCCTGCGGTGTGTTAAGAAAAAGCCGTAGTCTTACTATTAAGTGGCTTTTAATGACGAACTAATTTCGTGCATGAATGCATTTATTTGTTTGTTAGTTAATTTGTTTGACTAATCGATTAAATTAGGTCGATAGGTAAATTGATTGACGAGTATATGTGATTTATTGATTGATTCGACAACTGATCAGGTGCATTGCCCAACTCGGTGATCAGAGCAAAGTTTTTCGGTTTGAAAAAGATTTCTGGATCGTTGTCCTCGACAGACATCGATAGTCTACAGGTTCTACTATTACATATCTCTTTTTAAACAATCTTCGTTTATTAAAATTTGCACAAAAATACGGCTATTGCGATGGATATTACTGTATTGTCATGGCCAATTCGCATCTACGACGCAATTCAACGCAACTGTTAAGAGTCGCGTCGTAAGTGTAAACTCGAATTGCCGACGAAACTCAAGTCAACTCAACATCTAGCAAATAAGGCGTGGTCTGAGCACAGCAGCGTGATCTTACAGCGCTAATGACGTCATTGCAACGTTAGTGGGTCACGACAGCTGAGTTGAGTTCAGTTGCGTTGCGTCGTGAATGTGAATGGGCCATAAGGCTAGAAAATCTTGTCCTTACTTCTGTAGCAGATCATTTACTCCACGGTTTAGACGACAAAATACTGAATTTTTACTTCCTTAGATTGCCTGCAAAATCTTTTGCTACTGGTAACTGTCGAGACAGTTGACAGTTTTTTTTGCGAAACAGCCCACAGCTCACATTACTTCTTAACAAATATGAACTGTTTAAAACTCATTAATTTGCTGGTGCTTTTTTTAATTTGTGATCATTTTTGGTTTTAAGGCGCGTACAGAGCGACGTAACTGAACTGAACTGAACTGACACGGTTTTGTTTTTGACGAACAGACCAGTGGACAGCAGGGCAAGCCTATTGATCATTGGTTGACTCGTACGTAAGCGTATTCGCATAGGTTACCGACGCCGTTAGATGGTCACTACTGTAATGCATTATGCTTGCTTGTTGGTCCGTTCTTCAAAAACTACGCCATGTCAGTTCAGTTCAGTTACGTCGTTCTGTGCGCGCTTCTAATTTATTTAGTCATTTTTTACTTATCAGTTTGTAATTTCGATTTGTGTCGGTTTTATTTTGTGCCCGTTTGTTGCGCAATGCGCATGTGAATAGAATTATTGTTATCGTTATACGCTGTACGTTGCTGTGATTGTGTGGATAGGCGCTGAAGCCTGGAAAGCAGAGAAGACGCAAACGACGAGAAGTCAAGCCAACTCCAGCCGACAAGGTTTCTGCCGTATAATTTACGCTATCGAAAACGAAAATTACACGCCACTTGAACTTGAACTTCGCCACTTGGTTGAGCGAGGAAATTCGCCGCTCAAGTTTTGAGTAGAATCGAGTCAAGTTGATCGGTGTTTGGTTTCATACAATTGTTTTATGTTGAGTTTAATTAAATCGGCGAGACGTGTAGACTGAACTCTTAATCAACGTTTATACCTCAAGTGATTAAGTGCTTGATTTTTTAATTAATTTATTGAAGTCTGGTTTGTCTGTCTTGGCGTTCTAGCAGAGTTACACGGAGTACGCAGATTATGACGTCCACATCTTCGACCATAAACCGCCGGCCGGTTTGTTAATCTAAAATTTCAATTTTTTAAATTTTTGTTTTTGACGAATTGTAATATGGTTTCGCACTTTGATATCTTTTTCTGTTTTCAGCTATTTTTTTGCATATACGTTTGTTTTTTTGCTGAGTCTAGCAACCAGTTAATAGGCCTACCTATTTTCTTTCCGTCGGATTCGTCCAAACATTATAAACAGATTTTGATAAAACTTTCCCCTAAAAACCGTTTGGGTCCTAGGAGATATCAACAAGTTCGTTATGGTTAAAAACTTAAAATCCCATGGTCCCTTTGACCTTTCTGCGTTTCGATACCGGTACCGCCATATTGCATTTACATCAGCCTAACAATATCGTAAAGGCGCCGTTTTTCACAGGGGCGTAGGCAGGGTGCTTATCTCCCTTTCTATGGCTGTTGAGTCCGTAGGTTAGGTCAAGTCCGTGACGCATGGCCAGTGCGACGCCAGACCTACGGTCATATCCCATTTACACGAGGAAGCATACGTGAAGCACACATGAAGCACGCTTAGAGCAACCTTAGAGCAAACTTGGAACAAACGTTGAGCACACGTCGTGCACTCTTAGAGCTGGCTTGATAACGATGTGAGCTTCGTGTATGCTTTCTCGTGTAAACGGGGTTGTACCTTCCCAGCCGCGGAGCGTCACCGCCCTGTGGCTGGTACCAAATTATACTGCTTGGTGAACAGAGACTCATGTGTGCGAACAATTTGCCCAGGGTTAAATGCCCCGACCAGGAGTCGAACCAGCAACCTCACGGCCTCTAGGCTTATAACTCACATATTTAATTTTGCATACAGCCAACTGACCTGCTCTGCCAGCGTCTCTGAAGCTACGGCACTACGGCGCTATACAAATGTATTATTATTGTTATGGCGTGCTGCCGTTACGTTACCAAGCCACGGCTTCAGGGCCAGATTTAAACATGATCACTTTCTGTTCGGTAAAACTCTGGGCCCTCCGCTGCTGTTCGATATTCTCTGGCCCATGGAGTCGCTTTTTATGTGACCCTTGTTTGACCGAACATGCCTCAACATGCCTAAGTCCACCTGTGTGTAGACGTGTACGGCGGAGGCGATGACGCAAGAAGACAGACGAAGATGTCCTTCATCGATGTCGAAGAGAGGACGCGCCGAGTATAGACTACACAAACGATATAGACTTTAGATACAGTACTATAAATGTACACCGTGAGCCATAAAAACAACACATTACATAGTCGGCGATAACTTCATTAAATGTTTACCGATTTTCACATTTTTTGCACCGGTGAAAGGAGGAAAAAAAGCAAAAACGCGGCATGTATGCATTATAGTCTTGTGAAAGACATCATAACTTCAGAAAATGATGACCGATTGAATTTTTTACACACAAAAATAATACTGACACTTACCAAGTTCTAAGTCTTTGGCCTTAACAGAAGCTGTTAGCCGCTTGCGCCACTGCTTAATTACCGAGTCAGTAATCAACTGCTTTAAGTTATGCCAAGTGGCTGTAAGCTGTTCCTTTAGTTCATCAACATGACATTTTTTTCTGTTAGAGCCGCTGGTGATAATTTTATCAAAGGTCAACACAGCCTGGCCATCTCTCCGTGGGTAGGCGCAGTGAGTACCGGCGAAAGCTGGGACATACGCAGGCACATTGCGCGATGCACTAGCACTGTATCCGTGTCCTAGTAGTGTAAACTGGTGTCTGGCTGAGGACTAAAGAAACGGAGATCAGCGCCGCCCTATAGGCTTTGTGACTCGAGAAATACTTTAGTTTACATATAAGTTATTTGAAAGGTCAGTAAGTAGTTGGGCCACAATTCAGAGAAGATGGAAAATCTTAAGACAATTTTCAGACTTACAGTCGTCGATCTAATTCCCAGAACACGTACGAGATTTCTGTAAGTGTTCTGGGATTAGATCGACGACTGTAAGTGTGAAGATATCTTAAGACATGTCTCGGAATAAAAACGTGCAGACTTGTGACAAATTTTGCCATCATTAATTACAAATTGTGTGAATTCACTTAAGACGTGTCGTAATATGATTGTATAAGACATTTTAACTTTTGTCTTGCGACACAATAGTCACCTTAAATTAAATCTTATGACAACGTCTCTGAATCGGGCCCCTGCTTATTATTCTGGTTGAGCAGCGAAGCAGCAGCGACGTGTTGCGAAAGTTGTCGAAGGAGGCGTGGTTTGCGCGGGACTCGCTCGACATGTCGATAGGAGACGTGATGAAGCAGCTGTGTAGCGTTGTCGACGGAGCAAAACAACAGATTGCTGACGAGGCCGCAAGATACATTGTCCGCATTCGACGGTCAGTTGTGCTGCGTCTTTTATCAGTCACAGTGGCGTAGACGATATATACAAAAGGGCCCGGCTGTCCGGGCCCGGGTGCCTAGGCCCGCAATTTATTTTTTGTTAAAATACGTCGTAGATATTAGAGACTCAGGAAAATACTTACGCGTCAGCGCGTCTTAGCCATCGCAATTCTGCCCGTCCGTCCGTCTGTCCGTCCGTCTGTCTGTCACACGGATGGATCAGTCAAAAACGGTGCAAGCTAGGATCACCAAATTTTAACCGTCGGCTGCATGGAAGACTCTAGTTTCAGAAACCGTAAAAGTTTTCCATAAATTCGAAGGGGGTCACTCTGAACGAGGACGCTAAATGAAAGGGGTGGGAAAAAATTGCGAATTTTAGCCAATAAGTCGATGTATCTCAATAACGGTGCGAGATAGGGCCTAGGTTACTATTAATCACTAATAGGAAATTGTACATTGGCTTTCGATTGCCACCGAATTCAGTGACCTTGGATGATCTTGAACGCTAAAATAGGGGTTTTATCAATTTTTTGGCGATTTTGGGGTGCGAAACGCATTTCAAGAGCGAATTGCGCCGAAACCAATTGAGATAGACATAGAAAAGCTGCATATGAAATTTTTAGCATTGAACGTAGATTTTGAAGGTTTAAGTCTCGATTTTCTAGGTTCAGGGAAACTTGCGCAGGAGAGCACCAAAAAGCGGTTTACCTTTGTTGGCCAGTCTTTCGCGAAAACGGTTGCAGATAGGCATGGACATGCTACCTATCACAACAAGCGCTAGTGACGAGCTTTTCAGTCGTATCAACATCGATCACTTTGAAAGACCCTAAACTTCCGAAATAAGGTTTTTTTTATTAATTTTTGCGATCTTTGGCGACTCCGCCCCAGATCCCGCTGGGGGTGCTCATAGCGCTTTTCAAGACCCTCTAGCTGGAATTTGAAAGTCCTACTTCTAAGGGGAAGGAAGAAAAAGATAGGGGGATGGAAGAGAAAATAGAAAGGAATAGGAAGGAACAAGACAGGAAAGAAGGAAAAAGAAGGGAAAGCAGGGAAGGAACGGAAGACACAGCCCCCAATTCACATTTTTGGCTACGCTACTGCTCCACGATCGTTACATTGTTCAAGTTACCTTCTTTCTCCTAAGATTAATAAATGCGCCCAAAATTGTAGCAGTCTCAAAACACGCAACACTGGCTTCTCTTTATGGCTGTATGTCTCAAAAAGCGGACACCCGGTCCACATTTTTACATAAGTCCAACATTTATGTTTTAATGTCAGCGAATTTTCGTGCGGTTAATCGTTATATGTGATCAAAACTCAGTGGCATTTGTCGTTTTGTGAGAAACATTAAGAACCGAATACCAGCGAAGGTTTTTTGGTAGTACCAACGGTAAAGGCGTCTGCATAGTAGCTTAAAGGCGCGTACAGAGCGACGTAACTGAACTGAACTGACATGGTTTAGTTTTTGACGAACTAGCTAATGGGCAAACAGTAATGCATTACAGTAGGCACGGTCTAACGACGTCTTTGGCTTGTGTGACTACACTTACGTACGTGTCCACCAATGACCACTGGCTGTCATAAAAAATAAACCATCTATTCTGTTATTGCAGGGCGGAAGGACTGCTAGAGCCAGACGTGGTCGATGATACAGCTCGTAGTCTGGTAACAACGATATTGCGTGGTGTTGGTGAAGCCAAGCGGCAGAGTATCATCACCGCGCTCCAAGGTCTTGACGTCGAGCCCAGCCTACTGGTAGAGGCCATCCTCCCGCTGCTGGACGACGCTGAACGCACCAGAGATGTAATAAACGTTTCTAGTGGTATATCAATCTGTATCACATTTTTATCTGCTAAAGGAGGTCAGTATTGATGGGCTTATGCCTTCTCTGGCAGTCTGCCTGCCGTGGCTAATTTTATTGCTACATTGATTCTTACTGTATTTATTTCCGAACACGGTAAAAGTGATTTTTTTTCTCCGCCAAGGTGAACGAAGTAAACATTGGAAGAGATTAACAGGCTTGCCGTGGATATGAAATTTCCCATCCATATCCTTATCCATATCCGCAGATTTTCCGTGGATATCCATGGATATATCCATATCCACAGACGCCTCTCTTGCGTACATATAGGCCACAAATTTTCACAAAATACAACAGCGCAAGAATGTCATTTTCCCCCAAAACAAGACGCAGGCATTTTTTTCTAAAATTGTGAAAAAAATAAATGAAAATAAAAAAATAAACACAAATTCGCATTAAAATATAACATAATTAAGTATTTTTCAACTTTCCTAAAAATCTGCACAATTTTATTTCTTCTGTTTTTGGCCGACCGTTAGGTCGAGCCTTTGGTACGATATGTCGACTGCCTGTCCATAAAACATGTATTGGGGGTCGGGAATGGTACCGTGAGATAGTGCCACGGCTACTTACCTGGATAGGAACTTACCTGGAGGGTAAGTAAAAAGCAACCATGAAGCGGTTTGGCCGCAATTTTGAATGCAATGTTGCTGCCTGCAGCCATGACCCACGTGCGCCGAATTAGCCTACCGTATTGTATCCTGGCGTTGACTGTACATTCGATATAGCAGCGTCACCATTGCGTGTATGGGACTGCAGCCACTCTGGAAAATCGTTTTCTTTCCATGACCTAAAGTCGGACGCTGGCTTTCGGGTATAGACGGCACGGTCGGCCCACCCCAGCAACAGCTGGGATTCTTGTTTTACAAAACGCAGGTTGCATTCATGTACGTCTACGGGTATGGTGAAGTATGCACAACATTACTCGCAAGAGGATATGTGCATTATTGGAAAAGAAGAAGAAGAAGTAGACGCTTTTGAAACGCACTTCTTTTGTACTTCCTACTAGCATTCAAAATGTTAGTAAGAAAAAAAGCTTGTGTAATTTTCTTATTAATTAATAACAAAAATACAAATAAACTCACAAACCCGGAAAGATATTTTACTAAACCAACAGCACTAAAACACTGAAAATTATGACTTGGCCGACTGGCGGATCCGCGATACCGTACTTGCTACGGTTGAGGTCGTCAGTTGCTCGGCTGTCGCCGTCCCTAAGGCGGTACGACGTCATATCCTCGCAGGGACACGGTCTTAGCCGTACCTATGAGCACATTTGCTTGTACGTACTGGCTAAGGCTGTTCAAGGCGGTGACCGGTCAAATATCCGGCTTTCACACGGCCGGATATTGGACCGATCATGACTGGGCGCCTTTGACCAATGACAAAATTTGACCGGTCATATAATCTATATGATATTTGACGGCTGCCGGTCAAATATCCTGTGCCTTTTTTACTGGTGCAGAGTTTGTCTGAGGACTTGGAGGGCGTCAGAGAGAAGCTTTACCGGGCCGAGTCTTTGACAGAAATCATGCAGCTTCTGAAGCAGATCGGAACTTTTACACAACAGGTTTTGGATCACGTGCTGTTCGCATAGTACTGAGAACGCCGACGAATGTCGTTTGGTAACTGCAGGCGTTTAATATTTATAAAAAAAATCAGCGAAAATCCACTAATAATATGTGACGGTAATTGAAATAACGCTGTTCATAGGAACACAATGCTCTTGCGAGGAAACTCTGCAGGTTTAAAGGACTCATTAATCAAAAAAATATGATTAAAATGCATTTGCTATTAAAATTATTTTGAAGAGCAAACGTCGCTCGATAATTGCATTTTGATTTCGTTGTGAACTTTTGCTTTTGTTATGCGGGCGAATAGGAAGAAGACGCGACTATGATAGACAAAAAAGCAGAATTTGAAGACGAAGCAGCAGACGAAAACTTAACCGTGACAGACGAAGCGGAAGTTGAACAAAATTTAGAAGAAAAAGAAGGAAAGAAAAGATCAGGTGGCCGACGTCGTCGTCCGCGCCCTGCAGAAACTGTAGGAGCAACTTCCAGCAAGACTCGCGTCACTGAGCGTTTGACGGATTGTACGTTTTTTACGATCTGAACTTAACTAATTACAGAGTGTTTAAACACGATGAAGCAAACATAAAGCAAATTTATTGAATATACACGTGCATGACGTGTGCTCTAGGTTTGCTTCATGTTTGCTTCATCGTGTAAACACCCCATTAGTCTCCTTGGAAACTGTAGTTTCCCGGCGGGCTTATATTTTGCTGCTGATGTTTTTATTAGTCCGCCCGGAAGCGATAGCTTTCAAAACGGACTTATGTTTTACTGCAGATGTTTTTTTTTTCTTTCAACGCGAGATCTCTGACCTCCGTCGGTTGATCCCGGTGAAATTTTGCACGATGATAAGTAGTAGTCAACTACTCATAGACCTTTTAAAATATTTTAAGAGGTCTGTGGTAGTAGTAGGCGAATTATTAATTTTCTTGTTTATTTAGTCGTTGTTTTATCCGTTTTATCGTTTTTGTGCAAATAACTATTATTTATGTTGATTTTTTAGCTGTAAGCCTGCCGGAGAAACAACCATCCAGCCGTAAACTTCGACCAGATTCCGACGACCGGATAATTCCAGCTATAAGTTATTCAGAACTGGAAGATACTGGACTGGCTGGATTAGGGAATCAAACGCGAGCGCGGAGCACGGACTATGGTACGCCTTAAAGGCGCGCGCAGAGCGATGTAACTGAACTGAACTGGTACGGTTTAGTTTTAGACGAACTGACCAATGGGCAAGCAGGGCGAGCCCATTGGTCATTGGTTAACGCGTACATGAGCGTCGTCACGTAGTAACGAATGCCACCGACGCCGTTAAACGATGCCTACTGTAATTCATTAGTGCTTGCTTATTGGTCAGTTTGTCATAAACTAAACCGTGCCAGTTCAGTTCAGTTCAGTTACTGTACGCGCTTTAACAGTGACCACGTTATTTGGGTTGGCTACATATCGCACCATAGCTGAACTTTTTAAAATTAAAGTCTTAGTAGCTAGGCACGATGCTTTTCATTTCTAACGAAAGCGTAATTAATTGTTAAAATCGCATTCCATATTATGTGGATTCTAGCTCACTGCGCAGTTTTAGAACACTGCAGGACGCTATTAATATCGGCCTAGTTGAAGTCACCAGTTAAGTTGCAATATTACACTTATAGAAAGGCAAAGGTAAAGGTGGTGTATAGATCTTAACAGCTAACTCATCACAGAGCTACGAAGCGTCACCTGCCATATGGGATCACACAGTGTTCGCTGCCAACTGACACAAGTGAACGCGCCCCGTCTTAATTCCAGCCAGATAGGTCGGTACTCGATTTACCTATCCCGGAGGGATGGAAGGCTGAGTTGACTTTAGTCAATAGCTATATACTTATTGTTTTGGTTGCTGCTTTTTATGTTAACTTGTTATCGTGCTTCGTGTATTTCGTTTAGTGTGCCTGACTATCCGTCTTGTGTGCGTGTGCTTCTTGTATAGCTGTTTGTTTCGTGTGTTTATTTTGCTTTACTAATAAACGCAGTGATGTGTTTTGAAGACTTGTCCTCGTTTACGTGGCGCCTTGAGGACAAAGAGCAGTGTCTTGGCCTTGGCCCAGATTTTGTGATAAAGTCTTCGGCCATAATACAGAAGACTTTAATAAATTTTGTTTATCATTACGTTTATCGTTGCTGCCGTCGCTGATTGGATGCGTTCCAATCGACTTCAGCTCAATGCATCCAAGACGGAAGTACTGTGGTGCGCTTCAGCCCGTCGACAAAGTCAGCTACCTTCC
>Ga0209367_1002428_pt1 | contig 24614 bp, 11 predicted proteins | sample WorMetLIZISLAND2_FD_187412 | JGI IMG/M metagenome (GOLD analysis project Ga0209367, IMG submission 187412) | Marine gutless worms symbiont microbial communities from Max Planck institute for Marine Microbiology, Germany - Olavius geniculatus... ... | reverse complement strand
AGAGACGTTCGTCGCTGGATCCATCAACCGTGAACATGCTTGTTTGTCTCCGTGACTGGTGTCATTAACATTAAAAACCTAAAAGGTTCTTAATTCATTAACACTTTCAGTGCATGTAACTCTACAATGACTTTTTTTATTGATATTATGGTTTAAACAACGCATTTTCAATGACTGAATTTTAACTAAAATTAATGATTAATTAATCATTAAATTTCAAAAAGTTAACTATTAAAAAAATTTTAATCATTACCAGCCCTAAATCTTAATATATAACCAACCGTCGTATGATTCAACTGGACTCCAGGGCAGAATTGGTTTCTCTGTTTCCTGAGCAACTTCAGCTTCGGTCGTTATCACTGGCAAGGCACCTGCAGTTGCATGTACAATGTTATAACACATGACTTTATCAATGACGCTGCTACAGTGCAAATCGACTACTAGAAAACATCAGCTAGCTATCACATGGGTGTTAATATGATAATATATGATAAAAACTAGAAAACTAGAAAGCAAGCTGCCAGTTTCATCTAGCAAGTAAACTAAAACAACTGTTTCAGACGAAACTGAATTGAGATAAATTGAACAGGTACGTACAAATAAAAAAAAATAAAAAAATAAAGTCGCAGGCTGTCAGAGTGCTTGCAATGTTTACAAATAGCTTTTTGTTGAAAAATGTCTTTCCAAAAATGCAAAAACTTGAGTAACAGTGAGGCAAAATTCCAATTTTGAGCAATCATATATCACCTCGGTCGGAAACTTAAAGCTGTCTGTCGAAAAATAGCGACTTCTTGCCCCTCGCCCCAATGATAATCTTTATTTCACCAAACAAACATTGGTAGACAAAAATTAAACAAAAAAACAAAAAAAACAACAATATAGAGTTAGACTTGCAGAATTGTCATGTTGAGCAAACAGCTATAGAGACAGCAATATCAAACAGGGAAAAAACCTGAAAAATCTTAAATATTTCAACCCACAGCTTCGCCCACCGTTTTTCTTGAGTCTTCAAGTACCGTCTTAAAACTTTTCTATCCTGTCGATCCCCAGACCTCCTTTCAGGGGTCCTACTTCTAACAGGAGGGAAGGAAAGAGAAGGTGAGGAGAAAGCAAAACAGAGAAGGAGAAAGGAGAGAATGGAAAAGAAAGGAAAGGACTTCCCGATAATTTATCACACCCCTCAGTTTCTGTTTCCTAGAAGTATGTTTGCGCTAGTGACTTACTGTACTGGCAGACGAAGTAGTACGTCCATGCGAACGAGTCGCAGGGTGTCTCATGCCATAACCATGACCCCCTCGACCGAACCATTCGCACACAGTCACGCAGTCGATGTAGCATCGAGCCAGGCTCACCTTGAACCCAGTTTGCAAACAACAGCTGCTCGCCTGCAACACAACCCGCAAATTACCAATACAATTACCGGTATTAAACTAATGACTTTTTGGCCAAAACAATACAAGACTGTAGGGCCCTATATTCGTTCCGTAAAAACACTGTTCGTGTCAATAGCATACATAGACTAATATTTAAAAAAGTTCAGACTAGTTAGAAAACCGAGCAGAAAATTAACGAGTCAAGAACTAATAACAAAGAAAATAAAAAGAGAAAAAACGATACAAAAAATGACACGTAGGCTGAGGAGAACCTTGGTAACTTCTATACGAAACGCTCTAGTTCGATAAGCTTTATGAGGAAAAAAAATACATCATGCCTGGCAAATACCAGACATTTTCTCATGATTATTTTTTTCTCCTTTCATTAAACAAAATATGCCACTTTCAAGGGGTGGGAGGCAGGCCGAATGGCGTCCCTAGATATGCCCCTAAGATGCTTCAGACTGCTGACCGTTGTCCCATTGCCACTGTTGCTCGTGGTTGCGATCGTGAAGTCCAATCCAGACTCCGCTGTTCCGCCACCAGAGACCGTTCAAAGTCGCAGTGATGAACCGGTGCGTCGCCAAGTCATTGACAGTCGCCAGGTGGCCGCCGTACTGCAACGCAACAATCTAACGTCACGTGTGGTCTACGTGCTACCATGTCACTTCTTGTAATCGCTAATTCACACCTACGACGCGACTCAATTCAACGATTGAATTGAGTTTTTTTTAAAATAGTTTAAACTGTAACGAGTATAATTTGCATTTTCTCTTCGTCTCGTGCCTTCTCTGTATAGCTACTCCTACTGTTTGGAATTAACTCAGTCTGCTAACAGTAGCTAGAACTGCCAGTAAAGCAGTGTTTGAATAATGTGAAAAATTAGCTACGGGGGTTGAACTTTTCGACTGTCGGAGCCCGACGAAAATTATAATGTAAATCTTATGTATATAGTACAGTGATTTTCAACCGGGGTTCCGCGAAACCCAAGGGTTCCGCGAGCATCTGCCAAGGGTTCCGCAGCCGGCCAGTAAAAATGACCTAACTTTCGAAATCACGCCAGACAGTGTCGTAGAAGTACTCGGAATTTTTCTTTTTGTTTTAATCCGTTTCTACGCGTCTTTTTTGCATAGACTTACTGTGCTGAATCATTTTTGTTGTTAGTAAAATTTTAGCATATATTTGCATTTTAGGCCTATATTATAACGTAAGCTTCTTATGCACGACATTTCGACATTATTTAACTCCAAAGCATTATCGGAACTGAAGAAGAAAAAAAGAAGAACGTATTGATTAGGGTTATGGTTACGAAATCGTTCGGCCATTTACTTACTTAATTCAATTGTTTGAAAACTCAGCTAAGGAAATTTTTTTTTTAAAAACTCGTAGGCCTGTCTTTCCCAAAAGCGTCCACGTGATAAATTTTCTGGGTTAGTAAGTAACGGAGCTAAACGGCTGTCGATGACCGCCTCGCCCGTCGTGTTTTGAATACAATAACACACTGCTGCAGGCCTACTAATGCGGTAAAATTTTATATTGGTCATCTTTGTCTGCTTTGTCGTCTGCCCTCAGTGGCCTGCTAAGGAAATGTCCGTAGACACCCCATAGCTTCATCCTCGCATACGTCGCTGGACTCACGGATCACTGCATGGGGTTCCGTGAGTGACCTTCACGCTTGTGTAGGGTTCCGCAGCAGCAAAAAGGTTGAAAAACACTGATATAGTATATAGTTGACCCCTAGAACGTAATTTGACAGTGTGTTAGGGGGGTTGAAAAAACAGTTGGGGGAGGGTTCAACCCCCAACCCCTCCCGGCAATTCAAACACTGCAGTAAAGGCAAAGAGAGAGCCACATAGATAAACTGAATTGAACCGAACTGACCAATGAGCCAGCAGTAATGCACTATACTGCTCTGTCATTGGTCAGTGCAGTTCAGTTGTGTTGATCTGTGCATTAAGTATCCTAGATTAGTTTAAATCTATGCTTAAAACTAATGCATCATTTCAGCCTGAGCCTACGTATTCAGGACGGTTCAGTGTTGTCATATAGCGTCTGTGGTTCTGTGGTGGGACTTTTGCATTGGATTACACATCTGATAATTCATCACCAAAATGCGACCATAAAATCTGGCACAAAAAAAAACAAACAAAATATTTTTTATCAATGTAACTCAAATATGTTGTGCTGGCGAGTCATCAAAATAGCAAACTAGCCATCGAAAATGGTGTTGTCATTACGTCCGCCCGTCATCCTATGATCAATACTATTAGGCCCTATGCATGATTGAACCAGAAAATTCTAATGCAAATTAAAATATAGCAGCGAGATAAACAACAGTTCTCCGAATGTGCGAGTACAGTCAGTGACGTAATGCCATATATTCATACATGCGGTCATTAACGCTGCCTTTGAGACAAACTAATGGTCTTTATTTTGCGTGACCGATTCACATAAAACGACGTGACTAAACAGCGATCAAACGATCGACCAGGTAGCCTAAACAAAACAACAGACTCAACCGTGCTGAGAATTCGACGTCATGAAGCCGGTAAAACGTAGGCTAGATAGCAGTCACTAATGGATTCTATATACAACAGCTCTAGCTGTTCAACGTAACGAGTCAGCCTTGTTAGATAGGCCTACAGCAGTTCCCGGTAGTGAGCAATGAACAAACAGAATGCATCGAAAGCAATTTGACTAATGCTTGTTAACTACAGTGCAGGCAGGCAGCCGCAACTACGTAAATCGTACACAGACTCTGACCCCAGGAGGGCACTATGCCTAATTATGCTACCGGTGGCGTAATAGTGACGGAGATGATAAACGATGGATGCCCGATTATTAAACCACTATAGGCCTACCAACGTAGGCTACTACTGCGAACGTGGGAGGGCCATAAAAGATTCAGTGACAGTCATTCAACGTTCACACACGATCACTGAGTTATATATTCTATTGATGATGATGATGAAGGACGAATTAACTTTAGTGTGGCGTTAAGTCCTAAGACGAGAAGGACACGTAAGTCTTAGGCAAAAAGTTCGGTTTTCAGTCTGCTGCGGAAAACTTGCAACGACGGAGACGACCGGACCGACTCCGGCAGACTGTTCCAGACCGATGCAGCAGTCGCTGGAAAGGTGCGGTCGCCAGTGGTAGAACGCACAGTGCGTGAACGACCAGCGCTGATGTAGTCGAAGAGCGCAGTCGTCGACGTGCGTTGTGGTGTGACACGCGCTGAAGATCTGAGGCCAGGTAGCCAGGTGCAGAGCCGTGGAGGCAGCGATACACTATTCTTAGTGGATATCATTGCACACGATAGGCCAACACGAAAGACACGAACGACACAGACAAATAGACGGACGCATGCCGTTGTGGGTTAAAAAAAGTCGAGGGGAGGCAGGAAGTTAAAATTTTCCGACAGACAGCTGCAAATTTTCAACACGAGAGACTATAGTACTCGAAATTTTAATTTTGGTTTTAATGGCCAATTCTCAACGCCGACGCGACTCGACTCAACTGCTCAGTTGGGATAGCAAACAACGCGTGGTCTGTGCGCACAGCAGCGTGACGTCACAATGCTAATGACGTCATTGCACTCTCGCCCAGAATCACGACAGTTGAGTTGCGTCATAGGTGTGAACTGGCCATAAGTTCCTTGAGAACGATTTTACCTGGTGGCAGTATTGGCGTGCATCCGGCCAGTACTTTTCGACGGCGACGAACTGGAAGCAGCGATCTCGGAACTTGCTGGCGACGGTCGTGTACGGCAGACGTGGCAGCGGGCACTCGCATTCCAGGCTTCCGCTCGACTCTTCTGAACCAGATGCTAAACAATACAGCACATCCAAAAAATATTTTATAAAATGCACCTATGCACCAAATATTCGCAGAAATCGTCAGAAACGCAAACTACCTCTGCCATTTTTATTGAGGAATCAGCTATTTAGTGTGAGTACAAAAATTATAGGCCACGAGCCGGTGGGCGACGTAAGCTATTCGCTAGCTGACTGCAATGCAAAACGCTAGGCCTATCAATAGCTAATACACTGACAGTCAGACGCACGGCAGACAGAGTAGCAGACGCAGACAGCAACAGACACGCTGCCGAAATTTAAGGGTCGCTATATGTAGCTTGCAGCTAGCGAGCCAATTATCAGATTTAAGTGCATTTAAGTGTGAATCGTGCTAACCCTAAACCTAACTCTACCCTAAACCCTAACATCAACATTAATCCTAATTCTACTGCATTAGCCTACGCGTAACGCCAACTATAGCGAGCGACGTACACACTTTGCCGCCGTCTATCAAATTTAATTGAATCTATGACTGCCGTATAATAGGCCTAGTTTATACAATAGGCCTGGTCAGTGCGTATTTTAGGCCTAAATCGTACCTAGGCAGACGTTGACGACGAGGAAAAGTGCCGAACACGCAAAGACAGCGATCAGCATGTCTAGCCAAGTTGTAACTGCACGGCAGACTGCGACGTTGTTGCTTAAGTCAAGCCTCTACTAGCCTGGTGGTCTTGTTTGATGTACGACGACGACTGAAATGACCAGACCAACTGCTGCTCCTCATGCAGTTACGACCAGTTGCTGTGGTCGTACGTCGTCGGGACAACTCATCGGCCGGGCACGCCATTAGGCCTACTCCGCCAGACGGCGGCACTGCGGCGTGGTGGCTGAATCACTGTCCGTGAATAATCAATGCCTGCCAGCATGCTGCAGAGGCTGCTCCGCGGCGGCGCTGCCGATAAATAGGGATGCGCGAAGCAGTCTGTTAATTTGCTAAACATTTAAGCGAAAATGGCGGGCACAGAAAAACTGTGGCGTCATGGTAGGGAAAGAGGTGAGGAACAATTGCCCCCTTAATTTTGGGTTGTCGGAAAATCATCGGGCAATTTTCTTCCTGTCAGAAAATTTCGTTCGGAAATGCAAAATTTGGGGCTGAAAACACACATTTAGGAAAAATTAAAGGGTGAAATAAAAGTTTCGAGCACGCTATCGGACATTTGCAGCTGTGTGTCGGAGTTATGTCGGAATTTTGCAATTGTGTCAGACGGAAAATTGCAACTTTCTGCCCCGACTCGACAAAAATACCCGTAGGCTACTTAACTATATAATCCACTTATGGTAGTTGGTACTGCGCACATTATCACAATCTGCATATCTGAAATCAGTGCAGAAAAAGCTTGTGCATATTAAGTTGAAGATGACTAGGGTCGTGTCGACATTATAAGCGAAAAAAATGCGTAGTTCCAGTCATAGATGTAAAAAACGTTCCAGGGAAAATAAAAAGACGTTAAAAACGTGGCAAGAATAAAAAAACGTTTAGAAACGTTGAATAAAAAACGTTGGCCATAATTCGTTCAGCTTCTTGACTAATGCCTAATGCTGTAAGTGCAGTATACCTGGAATTATAGTTGAGATAGAGAGAACTTCATTTAATTTCAATTTAGCTGTGAGGTCATAGGCCTAAGACCTTAGCATTAAACTAACTAAATATACTAGGCCTAGTTAGCAAAGCTTTTTATTTAGTGCATTTGGACTAACTAAGTAAACTGCATCACTATGACCTATTAATTTATTTCTGTGGTCTCAAAGCATTTAATGGGATTTTCAATGCACGTTTTTTAAGTAAAAAAACGTTAAACAAAATAAAAAAAGCGTTTAAAAAAGTAAAAAAAAAACGTTTTTTACATCTATGGTTCAAGTTACTGAAGTTCATTGTGCCAGCTTGAAGTCATTCACGCATGTATCTTAATTTTTATGCCCGCCATTTGCGGGAACCCTGGCCCAAAATGACCATTGAAACTGAAAATTGGCAGCCCGATTATGCTTCTCCTGGATCGGTTAATTCGCTAAACTGTTAACCGTTTGATATCGGTTAACCGTTTAACCGTGCACATCCCAACTCCTGCTGATGATACGGCTGAATGCAAACATTTGCATTTTGCAGCATCAGCCACTGCAGCAGACGAGGCGAGGCACGACTCACTGAACTTCGCTGAATCACCGCCCATAGCAACAGTTGTGCGGATTGGTTCTGTGACTTCTGTCTGGTCCGTATCGGCCTCTGACATGTAAATTACCATCTTCTGTTACGAACACGAGAAGACGCGTCGGCCACGTGCCGACATTATGCGGCCGTCCGCTTAGCGCATTGCGCAACCTTCGGCTCGCCGTAATCGGAACCCTGGCCCAAAATGACCATTGAAACTGAAAATTGGCACCCCGATTATGCTTGTCCTGGATTTAACTCTGGTTTGGATTTGCGATCCATCCAGGTTTCAACTCGTCGCACGCAAAAATACGCAAAAAAACGCACGCAACGGACGCAATTAAAGTATCAACTCTAAGCAAGTTGTTCACACTAATGCACAGTTTATCTGTGCGGCTGTGCCATGTTCTAATTTTGCGTTCTAACCAAATACGGCCAAAAAACTGAACAAAACAGCGCAGCTTTGGCCACTCTGTAATACGTAGTCACACTTGCTTACATACTTAATGCTGGTGGCAACACTATTGTGTCATTAAATATTCTATAGCGCTGAGGTTTTTATTTTTCCGATTTATCTGTCAGGTTTTTATCTACCATCGTCCCAACTGGTTTGTAATCAATAATTTGTTTGGTAATTGTTTTATGTAACATGTTAATTCACCGAAGCCACCAGTATTACTGGTGGCATGAGTAAGTACAGGCAAAAGCCATATAACGCTTGCTATCCAAATAACTAAGGCCATAATCGATTTAGAAAAACCGAAACCAGTTTCGGGTTTGGGTTTTGCTGTGTAAATCGATTGCACCAAACTGTTTCCGTAGGACGGTAGGATTATAAACAAACAACATGGCGAGCAATGTACCACACAACTTCATCGTAAATATTTGTCTGCACGAAAAAATTTGTCTACTGAAAAAATAAATTGATCTTACTGTTGAAGCTTTATTCCTGTACGTGATAACAATTTAACTACAAGTAAACAAAACAGCAACGAGCAAACGGCTTCCGGTTTCGCCTGCGAAACCTGCTCCAGAGTCAGTTTCAAAACTTAACCCCGGTTTCGTGAAACTGGCTTAATCGATTGCAGAAAACTCTACTCTGAAAGGAAACCGGTTTTGGTTTTTGCTAAATCGATTACGCTCTAAGATTAACTATGTGTTTCCAGTTGCAGTTCGCGTTTCAAGCAATTTTTAAATTGATTTATTGTATTACCATTAACACACACGTCAGACAGTGCATTCCAACTATCGATTACTCTGTTGCCAAATTCATGTATACTTTCTCAAATCTAATCTACTGCATTTTTGTATAGTTTCTTTGAATGACCTCTTCTTTGACCTTCATCGTATGTAAAGAATAAATCTGATTGCAAATTATAACAACCATTAATAATTATAAATGTTTCTAGTAAATCACTTTTATGCCTCCTTTTTTCTAATGTCATTGAATTTAATTTTTAAATTCGTTTTTCATAATGCAAATTTTTTACATCGTTAATTAATTTAGTTGCATGTCGTTGAACTCCCTCTACTAAATCAACGTCCTTTCTGTAGTATGGGCTCCAAATCGTTGCACAGTACTCTAAATGAGGTCTTACGAGACTTTTATACAAAGGCATAATAGTTTCCTTAGATCTGTCGGTAAAATTCATTTTTATTACCCCAAGCATCCTATTAGCTTTTTTTAACTGCCTTATTGCATTTATTCCGTACACTTACTTGTGTGATAAATAAACGTATGATGTTTACAGTAACCACACCCGGTCATCATAGGTATGACCACAGATTGTCTATGGGTGTGACAGTGTTCTACTTTTTGTTTCTCGTGTAGTTTCAGTTTTAAATATTTGGTTTTCAAATATTATTCTGTGTATATGCAGGTAGGCTTTGTGCATTATTTTGTATTGCAGGACAACTAGTTTCTCAGAATGACTGCTTCAGCGGACGACGCCATTAGTATTTACAAGGAGCTCTGCACATTTCCGAGTGTGGAATATGGACGCATTTCAATGGAAGATACGCCGGGGCACCTGCAGGTCTACTCTGAGTGGACACAGAAGGATCTTGAGAGATCAGAGAAACTGAAGTTTGCTCGTAGCCATGTCATTCAGCTTGATGTTGTCGTACCAACTCTTCCGCACGTGATTTGCAATGAACTCTGGAACAAAGAATCACCATCCGGCAGGTGAGGTGTCAACTTTGTTTTCTTCTACTGTAAGATTTATTTTTGTTAGTTCTGTGGATAAATCTGCCGTTTAGGCTTGTAAACTCATAGAAGGCTGCATACCGATATTGAACTATTCAGACTGCGCAATGCGTATGTGTGGCAAGTGCACCGTATTTCTTATCATCTCACATCTAAATGTTGTAACTGTATAGTTCTACGGTTAGAGTAGGGTATTCCCAACAGGTTTACCTTTTGTAGTTCTGGATGAGCTCTAGACACATTGTCGATATTCCTCGGTTGATTGTGGAGTACTAGTAGTTTTAGAAAGCATGTGCCAAAAATGGAAAGGGACACAGAACCCCAGCCTGAGTTATTTGCTAACACTATGTCACCTTCCCAATTTTTGGGGCACACTGGTATCTTCATCTGTTTACTAATTTACCACTTACCAGTGTAGCTGATGAATGACCAGTTATTTATATAGCAGTTTCGAGCTCATTGTTTAACTAACTGTGATACCACTGTATATCGAAAGGTTTGAAGTTTTGATGTCAAATTGGGTTTATTTTGCTAATGTGTGGCAGGTATCAGGCAATTGTGAGAAAGGTGACGGACAAGAAGACGAATGAGGATAAGTTCTGGATTGAGATTTGGTCTGACGCATCACGACTTCACAACATCGATGTCTCGGCTGCCGATCGGCATGGCAAAGTCTACGACAATGACAAGCATTTTGGTACGTTGGAGTGGTCACACGCCGAAACACATCTCCTTTATGTAGCCGAGCGGAAAGTGCCCAAAACCAAGTCATACTTTGCCAGAAAGATCAAGGGCAAAGATGGCGAAGAAGATGAAGCAGCTAAGTTCGATGAGTTTGTCTACCGTGAGAGCTGGGGTGAGCAGATGACCGAGAAATGCCATCCGGTGCTCTGTGTTCTCGACATTGAGACGGGCTGTATCAGGTAATTCAAAAGTGTTTTGTGGTCTTATTTTGTTGATTCTGTACTATAGAGTGTCTTTGGCATATCTAGTCAAAGTAATTCGTAACTAGTTATCATATACACACAGACAATCCAGACTATTTTCATTTAACCTGGAGGACTGGTATCTCTGAAAGGTGAACCAGTTTAACCAAGCAGTTTGAGCAAAGCTCACATGACACGCGATAGCAGCGGTCCTGCCACTTTGACAATCAGCATAGGCCTATAGCAATAAGATATTAATGCATCTTGAAAAAGTACTTAAATTTGAGGCCTCTGTATGGAAGACTCCTCGAATTTAAGGGATCGAAACTTAGATTATTAAAAATGTGTGTTCTATACTAAAATGTCATATGCAGGTTGTCCATGTCCAGGTCCAACTCCAGCTATTTCGGCACAGTTCACTTCTAAAATGTGTGTTGCAGCCGGAAATTGCAAAAATTCACTAAAAACCATTATTTTGTAGGTTCAAGGTCATTCAAGGTCATCGACGTTGACACCAGTAAAAAGCTTGTCAACAGTGCTTGTTATTATAAGCAGCATGTCTGTACCTATCTGCAACCGTTTTCAAGCTACACGAGATAATTGTAGTAAAATAACCACTTTTTAGTGGGGGGTAGCCGTCTTTCACGCCCACCTAAGCCGACCTTGAACCTAGGGGGTCAAAACTTGGACTGCTGAAATCTGTGTTTAGTGCTGAAAACTTCATACGCATGTTGTCTTGGTCTATCTCCAGCCATTTCGTCCAACTTCAGTGTTGAAATGTGCGCAGCATCTGAAAACTGTAAAAGATTCACTAAAACCCCTTTTTGGGCGGTTCAAGGTCATTCAAGGTCATCGATGTTTATATATCTAAAAAGCCTGTCACCACTGTGTACCTATCTGCAACCATTTTCACACTAGAAGAACCAATAGGGTCAAAATGACGTCTTTTAGAGGGGGTACCCCTCTTTGACACTCTCATTCACACCCAGAGGCACAAAATTTTGACACAAAAAACTAGAAATCTGAGGCCGCCCATGGTAAAGATTTTGCGATTGTAGCTTGCACCGTTTTGATACAGTGCCAGGGTGTGATGGACAGATGAATGCCCAGATGATGGCTAAGACGTGCGAAGCATTCTGCTATCGCGCGTAATAAAACTGAGTATGTATGCGATGTTGTTGCTAGTGTTTATCGGTCAAATGACCGTCAGCACTTGGCACCTGCTATATCCGCTCCTTCACCTTGTATGTGACTAGGAATAAAATCTTTGTGAATGAAGTCACAGCATCGAACTGCTTGATCACATATCAGTCCTCAGACAGAAATTTTGATGAGGATGTTATAAACTGTTTTTATTGCCAACTCTATTTCTCTGTCTCAACTCTTTTTACTCACTGTTGTTTACCATAACAAAGTTTGTGTGTTGTTTTATTAAATCTAATTCATGTATGAATGTTATTTGTTTAACCAACCTGCTTTTCTGGAGTTGTTCCAGGCTAGGTCAGTTCTCAAAACAAATCTTTTTGGCATTGTTGATTATCCTATACCAACATTTCGCAGCACTCTGATCATGGGAGTAGAAACTTGATGCTAAGTGAACATAGATCCCACATTTAGTCTGGCAAATGTATTGACTGGTATCCATTGACTTGCTGCTGGAATTTATTGTTTGCAGCTTGTTAGAGAACCTACCTGAGGATGTGTCCCCAGGACAAGCAATCTGGTGTCCGAACGACCTTGGTGTGATCTGCGTCGGTTGGTGGCACATTCCTTATCGCCTGGGGCTCATTTACTGCACACAGCGACGCAGTGCTCTCTATCACATTGACCTGAAGAACTATACCTGTACCACGTTAGGACCAACCAATCACTCAGTTAGCAACCCAGTCTTCAGTCACGATCAGACGAGGCTTGTGTTTCTGGGGAATGATGCTGGTGGGCCTCACCAACAGTGCAGTCGACTCGCCATGTGCGACTGGTATGCATTCTTTTGCAATGTAACTGGTAAATGTTTATAGTGTAATATTCTCTGTGTCTTAAAAACATCCTCAGTGTTGTTGATTGTAATTTATAACTTGAAGAAGGATTACGAATACTCCCGACACAACTGGCCATCAGACCCGATGAGAACCACAGAAAAATTTCTCAGAAACATTCTTGTGGGGCCCTCTATGGGTAGGTGTCTGGCAAGTGAGCTACAGTACTAAATACTGTCATATGTTCAAGAAATAGTCTGATTCGTTAAAAATTGTAGCAAAATAATTGACGTCTGATGTAAGCTCAATTCATATGATCAGTTCTGCTGTCAAACGTCGTAGCAAATATACTTTTTGAGTGATGGCAGGGCTCGGGAAAACGTTTTCTCCTTTCTTCTCCTTTTGATGGGCCTGCTGGCCATGACTTTTGAATTTTCCCATCATTTCTGCATCAAGCTGCAACTGTCACTTCCCTTTTTTAACTACATTTGACAGTGCCTACACTGAATGTGAAATGTACTGTAGCATGTTCTGATTGGTTCCATTGTTGTTTTATTGATCAGATCAGTCACTACCTTGTCAGAGAATTTTTATATTAGAGACATAATTATTTTTATTTGTCATGGTCTTAGAAATTTATCAAGTGGGTAGTAAGTGTGTTCACTAAATTATAGAGCTGCAGTAATTAACGATTAGTCGCACGGTTTAGCATTAAAAAAATGCAAAGAATTAATAAAAATTTATGTTTTGAAATTAAAATGCCAATTGAAGTCATCTCAGTTAAAACATTACAAAGTAACCCATAGATACAATGATATCATCCTGACAAGCATCTGAATCAGCTGTTTTCCAAAATATAATTTAGCATTTTAGTCCATCTACAAGATGGGGTTAAAAAACTCAATAACTATCATGTCTTAGTGCATCTGTGAGAAGTTATAGCTGAGTGGCGTGTTCGGGCGTAAACAGGCCAAATATTGTCAGGGTGCCTAAGAAAACGAATTCAACACGACAGAGTTTTAAAAGCTAAAGCAAACTTTATTAATGCCAGCGACTAGCAAAACAAGCAAACGACGATTCGAATGGTCCAGGGAAAGGGATAGACAGAAAGACAGAAAGACAGATGGAGAGACGGACAGACGGAAAAAGCCGACAATACGCTAGAGTCCCACAACTCGACCCACCGCCTCGACTCCTAGCTAAACTACTCTAAGTCTACTCTAACTATCATGCAGCCTAAAACAAACGAACAAAAACTCCACATGCATTTTACGAATCGCACGCTTGTACGACTCAACCTATAGTCAGACGACAAGTGTCGGCTCCAGTCAATGTTACGGGCGCCCAACACAGCAGGCTCAGTCACGTGGTTGCCGAAGCTGGCCCGTGCAGGCTGCGCGACCGTGACACTGAGTAATCGAAAAATTTGTTAAAGGAAAAATGCATTTTATCTGGCAGTTACCGCTGTTAGCTATTAATCAAAATTAACCATGGATTTATTGCAGGGTTGTTAGCAATACTGGCCAAAAATATTTTGATAGCAATACTTGGTGGAAAAAGTATTGCAATACTTTATGCAATACTCTATTGTCCGATCCCCCTAAATAAATTGTGATTTTTGCTGCTGTGTACAATTTAAAAAAAAATTTTTGGGTGTACTACAGACTACGTGATAACGTGATCAACCCAGAATTTAAACAATAAGCATTAAGCAAGTCATGTTGACGCGCAGTGTTTCTGTTTGGTCTTTTTCCTGCGATCAAGCAATAGAATGAAAAGATTCTTTGCCTAATTAAACAGCATCCTCACGATTAGGTTGATTAAACCAAACATGATTAAACCAAACGAAAAAGTATTGCTTTTAAGTAATGCAATATTTCAGCACTAAAAGTATCGCAACACCGCATGCAATACTAATCATGCAGCCAGTATTGCAGTACCTGTTGCAGTACTAAAAAGTATTGCAATACTTATTGCAACGATTGCAATACTGCAATATTAACAACCCTGATTAATTGTTAATCAAATTGTAATCATTACCGGCACTATTGATTTGCTTTCTGGATTGTTTTCTGTATACAGTAAATCGTTCAATGCTTCATACAGGTCAACGAAGGGGATCGTGACAGTTGTAGACGTCGTCAGCAGCGTAGCAAGTGCGGATGAGTTTCCGGGAATCTATGCGGATCACCTAGACGAGACGTGTTGGTCGGACGACAGCAAGAGAGTGGTGTTGAGCTCGCTGTGGCGTAGCAGCATGGAGCTGCTCATGGTCCACGTGGAGACTGGTCAAGTCACTCGGTTGACCAATGATCTCTCGGTCGGCAGCTGGAACTTGTTGGATATTCGCAAGGACCTGATGCTAGCAGCCTGCTCAAGTCCGTCGCAGCCTCCGTATCTTGTTATTGGCAAGCTGCCGGCTGTCGGAGAGCCGATGGCTATCAAGTGGCTTAGACTGGACTCCGAACCCGAACCACTGCCACAGGTTGTTTCTCTGTTCAGTTATTCAGTCATTCAGCCAGTTGTTTATTTCAATTCAGGCAGCAGAGTACTCTGCAGCTTGGAAGGAAACCACAGGTTTTGCATCACACTGGCCATGCATCATGGACTCAGTAGTCTATCCACCTACAGGCTCAGTGGCCATAGATAGGGAGATGAGCACCACACCCACATTTCTTCTGGGGTATGGCACCTTTTACCTAGTTTTTTGACATTTTGGCAACTGCTGCTGCCTTGATTGCAACGACTGTTTGCCACTAGTTGTGCTGCATTGAGCAGTGAGTTGTCGTAGATGTGGTTGCTAAAGTTTCACAGTCAACAAAGTGATTCCATGCAAGTGTCAGATGTACAGATGATGCTGAACCAGAAGAGATGTAAAAGTGAGTGATTTATATGTTGAAAAATGAACAGTGGCGTAAATGTCAACACTCAGCAGTCCCCATAGATTGTTGACCTGACTTAACTATGGAAAATTAGAAAGTAGCATAGTATTAGTAGTACCTTTGAATTTTTTCTGTTTATGTCTCAGGTGCTGTGGAAAACTGTCCCAGTTTCAGTTCCAGAATCTCGACGTAATCCAAAGTTTCCGGCTGTGGATTACGAGTATATCTTGATGGAACCGAAGTCTGCTGAGAGTAGTCGGCCGCCACTTGCTGTCTTCATACACGGCGGTCCACACTCCAGCTTCACCACTAACTTTCAGCCGTACGCGGCCGGACTGTGTATGTGTGGATATGCCGTGCTGATGGTGAACTACCGAGGCAGTCTCGGATTTGGCCAGGACTCCATCAACTCCTTGTTGGGGAACATCGGACAGCAGGATATCGACGACGTTCAGGTCATAGTCGAGCAGATTGTTGGGTCTGGTGCAGTTGATAAAGACAAAGTCGTGGTGATCGGTGGATCTCATGGAGGTTTTCTCACGTTGCACGCCATTGGACAGTTCCCGGACTTCTACCGTGCCGCTGTTGCACGCAATCCCGTCTTCAACGTTGCCTCGATGGTTGGGTGCACCGACATTCCCGACTGGGCGTACACCGAAGCTGGCCTGGACTTTGATCCAGCGGTCGTTCCAACTTCGCAGATCTACGCCGAGATGTTGAAGAGGTCGCCGGTGGTGAACGTTGACCGGATCAAGACTCCGCTGATGCTGATGGTGGGAGGAAAGGATATCCGGGTCCCGACGTCACAGGGGCTGGAGCTGAGAAGGGCTCTGGAGGCACGTGGTGCACTGCTTCGTGTGCTGTGGTATCCAGAGTGCAGCCACCCACTCACAGAGGTCAAGTCGGAAGCTGATGCGTTCATCAACATTGTTAAGTGGTTTGACGATCGCATTATAGCTCCTCCATAAGTGCTCTCTCTCAGACAAACAAAGAACTGTTGTGCAACAGAATATAGCTTTCTGTTACATCTGTTTTGTCTGTTAAATGAACAACGTTTTGCTTAGCTGCGAATTTTTTGCCTAGCTTAATGTGACTAGTGCATCTGCTTCAGTAGTTGCGTACAATATGCGAGTTGTAAATTGATAAGCTTATTGCTACTGCATAATTGTTATTGTCAGAATTACAGTTTGTGTTAACCATTGCTGTGTGACCATCCATTCTCAACTCGGGCCTTGCTTGTCTGCCTGTTCATTATGGGCTTCTTACTTGAGAGCAAAAAGTTATTGAAAAGCCAAAGTTAGTGTGAATGTTTCATACAGCATGTGTTACCAGTGTACGCGTTTTCATTTGAAAAGTTTGGGGTTTAGGGTTGCATCGCTCTAGGCAGATGTTTTGCTCAGTATGTTTTGCTAACATATTTTTCCAGTTGTTTAGCGTGGCACATTTTTACTCCTTGCGTGCTACGTTTCTAATGTAGTGAAGAGGAGTATGTGAGATCAGTGTTAATATTGAGGACCAACTGACGATCGACCTACCGACCAACGACCGACCTCTGTTCCTGGAAGAGCCTTCCTAGAAGAACTTCAAACGGCCATATCTCCATAACGGTTCTAGATACACGCATGGTCACTATAGACCACCCATTGGAAGTCGACTCAAGGAGTCGAATGGTCACGTGACCGATGACGTCACGTGACCCCAAAAGGTCATTATCCTCGAGTCACCATATTTTGATAACGGTGCCAGATAGAACGGGAGAATTTCCAACAATGACCTCGACGCCAGTCACTATTAGTATAGGCCTAACATTTGACTGGTCTCAAATTGATGCCGGGTCTCTAGTACAAGTTGAAAGGAATCAAAAGCATTTAGAAGAATACAGCAGAAAATAATGTGGGTGAGGACTACATTAGATTGGTCACAATCTAATGATATTTCTTGTTCTGTTTGTGATCTTAATTTTTGGATGTTCTGGTCAAGGGCGTATTATAGAGGGGGTGCACGTATCGCACGCCCCTCCCCCTAACTTGGCAAACAGGCCTCATGCAAATTGCCCGAAATACGCACGTCACAGTTAATGCGACGATTCTGCCTAGAACAGTTCCAGTTTATTTGTTGAAGCTGACTGGTACTGGCACTACTATTTCAGAAGTGCGGCTAATTACAGTACTTGAAGTTGAACATTGTATTTTTTTGGTTTGGTTTGCGAATAATGAATATACCGTCTTTGTACCTTTGCAATGTTGTATAGTGGATGTGTCTGTTTCAAGACTGTGACAGTTTATTTTTCTTCATGTCTGTCTGTTACTGTGTAATAATACAGGTGCCATTAATAATTGTACTTGTTGTTTTTCTATGCTTCTCGTTGCGTGGCGCTTATAAAGTCACAACCATAGCCGCAGGCCCGTTGAGAGGGTGGGCTAAGGGGAGTTAGATGCCGCGGATCCCGCGACGTTTGGGGGGGCCTCGCCGTCGGCCAGAAATATAAAGTACGCCAGAATGTACCATTTTGAAAAGAAAAATTCAAAAATTTTCTTCCTAGAGGGGCCGCGTGACAATGTTTGGGGGCCCCGCGAGAATGTTTGACTGGGCCCCGCTGTGGCTCTCGACAGGCCTGCATAGCCGGCTTAGTTTATAAGATATGAGAACAATAAAAAGAGTCAGTGAGCAGCTAGCCTGAGCTTGTTGATGAGCATTGTGACTGGCTTTCTGCTAGAGTATTTGTCTGATAATGACTTTTTGCTTTTCTGGACTCAGAACTGTTAGCGAATTTTCATTCTGTGTGATTTTTTATTTCGTTAAATTTATATTTTGTTTTCTTTCATCATTTCCTTTTCAGCTGCATTCGTCTGTACTCCTCACGTGCATTATTTTCTGCTGTATTCTTCTAAATGCTTTTTTGTTCCTTTCAACTTGTACTAGAGACCCGGCGTCAATTTACGTCACGACTAGCAAAGAATATTTAATCAACTGCTATACTTTGTTGAAATATTTGGAATTATTATTTCTTTAGCTACAACTAGTGAAAATTTTTTATGTAAATTGATCATCATTTGAGTGAATTGTAAAAAAACAGAAAGGGGGTCCTTTTTATGAAACACCCGTGTTTATGCAAAACGTACGGTCACTAAAAGCACGCCGTCAGCAAGTGCAAACCAGATGACAGCTGGAGTTATATGCCATTTCAAGGATAGTTGCAGACGACATTATGGATTGATGTACAATGCAAATAACATATAAGTCCATATATAAGTCCAAAGCCGTATAATTACGGCACGTACATAATAATTCACTGCTGCCAGAGTCTGACGTGACGTTGACATTTGTGCTAGCATTATGACGGCTAGGCTCATCCACCGTGGATGTCAACAAATTAGGGACAGTGGGACATGCAAATTGTCCTCCTCAATGTTCTGGACGGGAGACACAACGAATGCATCCCTTAACGCAGAGAAGTGGTAATTTGGGATTGCTGAGAGTTGCCCCAGACCCGTCTTGACGGTGAGCTTATACGACGCTCCCCCAACCCCCTAGACGCCTGCAGTTTGCCGCTCTGTCCCTCAATGTTGGTTGTAAAACGAGCGTTGCTGACTCCCGTGGGTGGGTCTGCCAGTTTAAACTAAAAGCCAAGCTGTCGCTAGTATAGCCGACCGTACTGTTGTCAGTGACCTTCAAGATCACCCAAGGTCGATGATTTTCATTTCATCCGACAGGGCGTATGCCACTTTTTATTAGTGATCAATAGCAACTTTAGCCTATCTCTCGCCTTTTCCGAGATAGGCCTATTATATGTCCAGTTTTCTGTTGAAAAACCACATTTTTTCTACCCCCTCCATTCAACCGCGAATTTAAAAATGTTCTAGTGCTATAGGCCTATCGCTGAAATTTTGCCTGTATAGGTTTAAGACACATGACCAATTATTATTGGTGTAAAAAGTCTCTTTCCCTACCACCTAACACTTAGCCACAATACATCCGTTTCAGACGACAGCCGATGATGGACGGGCAGACGACAACCATGCCGTAAGTACGGTCGACTAATAAACCGATTAGTCTGATGGGCTGCTGCATCGTTCATATAGTGAAGACGAACTCGAACTGATAGGCACAGTCCACATATATAATACGCGTTAGGGTTTTTTTTTACGAGAATGCGCTATGCAAATTGACTTTTGACATTGACATTGATGGTCCTGCACTAGCTAGGCCTACATAACTATTTTCTCTCTGGCGAACGGTGCCGTCAACGACTTCGGGGTCTCCGCAAATTTTTTGTGGCATTGTCTTAGCTTTTTGGCCTTTTCCTTTTAATGCCGTTCCAGGTTAGTTCTTTTTAGTTTTTCGTAAGCAATTTTCGTCGACTGCGGGCCCTTGAAAGCTGCGCGACTCAGTGTCCCAGCAAATCAGATGGTCTACTTCAGACCTGCTGCGAAGCTCAAGATGGTGTCCGGCCAACTCCCGACTGGAGGCGTGCTCCAAGTCGACCTCCCACCACCTGGATTCATCTGATCTACCGGGACTCGGGAATACCGGCGACCGATGCTCTGGAGCTGGCGAAGGACAGATCGTTCTGGCGACAAATCGCAACGGCGGAATGCTATGGCTGAACGCTTCGCGTCATGATGATGATAATGACACGAAACCGGGAGTATATCAATTCAGCATTATTGGCAACAGTGATCTTCCGCGCGAAGGAAAGTCTGTCCCAAAAAAATCTAAAAGCAGGAAACTGTCCGTGAGGATTTTCCAGGACTCGTGAAAGATCAACATTGCCAATAGTGATGAATTCATCTCCTTGGTGTAGAAAACAGCCAAGATCCTTCCGTTTCCCAAGTGCAGCATTGTAACAGGCGCTGATCCCCGGAAATTGTTTGTTGAAAGCGACTCAACGAACGTCGACTTACGGCGAACTGTCGAGGTCTAAATTAACCTACTTTAGGCTAATTTAAACCTCACGAGTTTGTCGTAATTGGACCATCATCAATATGATTGACGCTTTAATGTACAAGAAATTTGACCTAATGCTCACGGGACGCGCGAAAGCCTATAGCAGTTTCTGTTCGCAAACTGTCAGTCTATCTCCAGCCATTTCGTCGCGACTTTTACGGGGGTACCGCTCTTTGATGCCCTCGTGCGCAAGTTTCCTTGAACCTAGAGAATCGAGACTTGGACCGTTGAAATCTACGTTCAATGCCGAAAATTTCATGTGCAGCTTGTCCATGTCTATCTCAATTGGTTTCGGCGCAATTCGTTCTTGCAATGTGTTTCGCAACCCGAAATCGCCAAAAAATCTATAAAACCCGCTATTTTGGCGTTCAAGGTCATTCAAGGTCATTGAATTGAGCGCCAATCGAAAGCTAGTGTACGACTTTCTATTAGTGATTAATAGTAACCTAGGCCCTATCTCGCACCGGTACTGAGATACAGCGACTTATTGGCCAAAAATCGCAAATTTTGCCCACCCCTCTCATTTAGGGCCCTCGTTCGGGGTGACCCTTTCGAATTTATGGAAAAGCTTTACGATTCCTAAAACTAGAGTCTTCCGGGCAGCCGACGGTGAAGATTTGGTGATCCTAGCTTAGACCGTTTTGCCTTATCCACCCGTGTGACAGACGGACGGACTGACAGAATTGCGATGGCTAAGACGCGCTGAAAGCAGTAGCTGCTTTCGCGCGTAAAAAACGAAATCATTCCGTAGCAAAAATCTACCGCAAAGATTAGCCGTGATGTCAAAAAATACAGAAACACGTGTAGGCTAGTCGACAAACCAAACCACGATTGCAAAAACATGCAACGCTAGCCTGCTGCAATTATCTTGTGTTAACGCGTTTTTATGTATGTTTTTACGTGTTTTTTTTATAAAAGTGAAAAAAACATGTTTTATGTTTTTTAATGTGCAAATTAATGTTTTTAACATCTATGGCTATATGTCTGCACGCTGCGCCGCGAATTGTTAGCGAGAAGACTGAGTGGATGGAGAGTGGATGTTCGCTAGAGCACTCCTGCCAATCAGCGGTTATACATACGTAGGCCTACCTCTAAGCTCGTTAGTCGCTCGCAAGTCTCCGATCTGATTGGCGACAGCAACGACATAACAGATAATTTACGACGCATGCTTTCACCTACACACTGCCCCCATACACAGAGCCCACTAATGAATCACGGGGGATACCGAAGAGGGTCTAATAATTGAAACGCTATGCCCCCGGCCGATCCCTGGAGTGTAAATTAAAATAAGTAACCTCCGTTAGATTAAGACGCGTGGACAACGCCGCGAAGTGGGGCGCGGGCATCGGATGTTGTTTAAGAATTGAAATACAGTAAAACTTTAGCTGTGTGCAAAAGTATCATGAAGCAAAGACAAATCTTAAGCTTACTATAATGCGCGGAAAGTCTGTTTGTTTGTCTGTCTGCCATACCCCTCTGGCGCCTTCTGTGTTGCACGGTCCCGGACCCCGACGTTTGAGTTCTTGGGCTAGGTACGTGCGCTCCTCCACCTTGCCCATCACATCCCCCACGGACAGCCTGGGGGACTGAGTTGCCGGGTAACGTTAATAATATCCTTTCGCATCCAAGCTACGCCCACGGCACGAATCAGCCTCCTTAACGTAATACCTTTCCTAACATTCCTGTTCCGGGCAAAACCTTGCTTTTGTCACCTCATGCGTGCCATGCACACGTTGCTATGTCAAAGAAAACAATATTGATGAAGACGAACTCTGACAGCAGGCGGGTGATAAGAGGCAAATGCAGCGAATGAAATGACTGAGCCAACGCGTGGTGGATGAGAGTCGCGTTCGACAAAATAACAAAATCAGATCAGCGACCTAACGAGATTAACTGTAAGGCTCTCGGTGTTGACGAGCCATGAAGTAGGCTAATTTAGGCGGGGCGACTGAAAACGCGAGACCTGACATCGCGAGACCATCAAAATTGTGGGGACTGACATCGCAAGACTGGACAACGTGAGACCATGTAGCAAGGGTGGACATCGCGAGACTTGTTTCAGTGTTCGAGTATCTGCTCACTAATAAGTTTTTTTTGTTACTATGAATGTTATACAAACTGTAGATATCAGTTTGTCTTAACTGTCTTAGTCATCTGTGTATTACTGTATACCGTCTAAGCGTGTTATGTTTAACGAAGCATGTTCAACGAAGCAGTAAATAACGCGTCAAATACAATTTAATGTTACAATAATGCAGTACGTCTAAAACGACAAAGTTTATAAAGCAACAGTAAATAAAGCATGAGATACACTTTAATGTCACAATAATGTAATACAAATAAGAAGATAATTGTCTTTTAATGAAATAGTAAACAGCAAACGAAATACACTTTATTATCATGATAATGTAATACGTCCAGTACGTCAAAACACCACAGAAGAAACAATATTCAGGTAAAAAGTGTCTAGGGTGGGTGGTGACTGTTTGATCTGGTGCTTACTACATGGTCTCGCGTTGTCAGGTCTCGCGATTTCAGCGTCCCCATTTAGGCTACGTCACGCGAGATGACAGTGCAGTGTATTCGGCGTCCAAAACCAAGCGAATCTGTTTGCCTTTAAAATCTGTAACTGTACGGACGTATTAAGGAATGTGAATACGGGGCCCAGGTGCCATTATGTTTTACTTATACTGTTTTATGGTTGATTTGCTTTTCTTTCGTTACTTTTTTCCTTTCTTACAAAGTGGACCCAAGTGCAAGCCCGCAAGTACGCCTTTAAATATGCAAACCTCCGAATTTGCTTCAGTTTGTAGCACAGCTGCCAGCTGCGGCGTGGTGGGTTAAAAAGTTGGAGGGAGCAGAAAGAATGTTGCACTTTTTCGACAGAGGACATTATGCGTGCTCATAATTTAAATTTCGTCCATTTCCAGCTGTATATTGTAAATTTTTACATTGCAGTTTTTTGCAGGCGAACTCCTGGGGAATTTTCCTTCCACGACGCCACTCTGTCAATGTCCCGTGCAGTGGCGGATTCAAGAAGGGAGGGCGGGGGCCGCTCTCTATTGACTGGATGCATCTTGAAATAGTGAAACTTTTGTACAAAATGCATTATTTTTGCATAAAATTTAGAAAAAAAAATATGGGGAGAAGACACAGTTACCCTTACCCTCCGCCTCCGATTCCAAAATTATCTTGCGCAACTGACGGAAAATGTGGAATGTTTGAACACATTGCCGGATGGCGCGAACATTTGTTGATAAGCGGACAGTGATGAAAAATGTGACAGTTAATACCAGGCCGACCTCTGCGCGCTCTTGTACATGAAGCCAATTCATAGCAACCAAACACACGTTATAATTTAAGATGCGGTTGCAACAAAAGCGAGGAAGACAGTGGCTTCTATCCACCAAATCTGGAATCGAAATTTGGCCCAAGTCCTTCCTCCTTTCGGGCTTTTTCCCTTAACCCCCTTAACAAAACTTTCCGTAATTTTCCATTGGGCGCATGCTGCGCCCACCAGGGGATAAAAGCATCCGAGCAAGACATACGCCGCCATGATTTGCACGAGCACACAGTGGCATGACGTGTAAGAACAGATACAGTGTGCGACAAATTAAACTGAAGTGAGGACAACTAATGACTGAAACGCGGTTACTCATAACGGGTAATGCGATTTGACGGTGTTCATTATAACAATAGTTTCTGACCGTTGGCGCCTCTGAAGTTACGACCTTAAATTGCCGCACTCTGGAAATATGTAATCATAAGCTTATTCATTTATTTGTGAGTAGGCCTAGGCTTAGAAATTAACTTAGATAAGACATGCACTGCCAAAGAAAAGTAGCATCTACAGTATTAATGAGCGAATGCTTAGCACAAGGCTGAGCCGCGTCACATGAAAAAGAAATGACACCGTACATAATAAAGTGTTTAGTACGAATAGGTTTACGTCTGTTTACAAAAATAAAATCACAATAACATAATGCACAACAAGAAGCACAATAGGCCTAGACCTAACAAGAAATTTAAGCTAATGCTCACGAAACGCCCGAAAGCCTATCGCAGTTTCGGTTCAGTAGTTTAGCTGAAAATTGAGATGTTCACGCTAAGTTAATATGCAAATATACCAAATTCTTTATCTGGATCGCATACCGGTAACGATAGTACCGTGGCGCCACCTTGTGAATGATATAGACTTGTGTCGCAGCCCGAAATCGCCAAAAAATCCATAAAACCCCCTATTTTGGCGTTCAAGGTCATTCAAGGTCATTGAATTCGGCGCCAATCGAGAGACAGTATACGAT
>Ga0209367_1002427_pt1 | contig 24615 bp, 18 predicted proteins | sample WorMetLIZISLAND2_FD_187412 | JGI IMG/M metagenome (GOLD analysis project Ga0209367, IMG submission 187412) | Marine gutless worms symbiont microbial communities from Max Planck institute for Marine Microbiology, Germany - Olavius geniculatus... ... | reverse complement strand
GATACAATTAGTGTATTATCTCGGTGGATTAGGTGGCTGAATTAGTTTTGCTGTTACAGTGCCATTTTCTGGCTGTGTAAATTTTTTCACTTTTATATCATGTCATTTGTGACTTTGTTCGGCAGCATGGCACAGCGGTAATGCGTTGAGTCAAATCAGCGAAGTTACTTTACAGCAGTCCTGGTTAGTACTTAGATGGGTCACTGTCTACGGGCAGGTAAACCATCTTGGTACAGAGCCAGCCAACTAGGTCAACTCAGCCTTCTACCCTCCATGGGATGGTAAAATCAATGCTGGCATTGATTATGGCCTCTGCTGTTAGTTGTGGGGAAGAAACGGCGAGTTCTGTGCAACAGTAGCCCTGTTATCAGGACTGCTGGTATACTGACTCAGTTGGTTAAAGGCGCTGGCTGTTAAAAATAGAGCCGGTCATCCAGCCAACTTCGGCAACAATGTTCTACTGGCCGACTGTCGGCTTAATTGGGTTCCACCCTTGCCAGCTCAAAGTGCCACAAAGGGGATAAGCTCCCACGCAATGGGTCTAGTTGCCTATGCAAAATTTTCTCGTTTTTTTCATTTGTGTCGTAGGTGATGTTGTTTATGCTACTGTATTTGGAAGTGCTGTTTTGTAGAATCTTGTGCTGTTCGTAAGTTGATGTTTAAATGACGAACTGTACATTGTAGAGTGCTGGGTCGGTGCAAGTGCGCAGCATGCTGGTGTCTCACTGGGGTTCGAAGCTTGGCCTGCAAGTGCTGCAGGGATTGTCGCAGCTCTATCTGTCATTGGTCTGGGAAAGCTCTGTGCTGATAGCGCTGTGTAGTGACAATGTTCTGCCGGCCGACTGCCAGTTCGGCGCTGTAGACATAATGCGGGTGATGTCCCGTGTCGATGCCAAGTCATCGCGGTCTGACACTAGGGATTCGTTAGCCACGTCCTCTGGCCGGTCCGTGGACACGGACCTGGACTGTCTGCTGGCACGGACAGCGTGTGAACTTGGCAGTGACGGGGTCAGTGCTGCCATGGAGTCGCTGAGTACGTCGGAGACTGTGTCCGCCGCTTCGCCCATGGACATGGATCTGGCTGGCAGCTCGGTTGCATCCGACAAACAGAGCCATTTAATTCCGGTAATTACTCTTACTGCCTTATTGCTACTTTTATTAGCTAACTGATGTTTTGTACTCCTGTTTGCATCTTAACAAATTGTATGATTGCCAGTGGTATTTTCGTTTTTCAGCACAGGATGGGCTATGGCATACATTACTTGGGTAAGTTGTAGGAAACATCAGATGGTGGAAAATGCAGCAACACTCATTATTTTAAGATGAGGGAGCATTATTGGCTAACCTAGTAGGGGAGGCAAAAACAGTTTTTGCTCACATTAATGGTTTCTTGAGTTGAGTCACAATTTTTCTTCTGTCCAACTTTGTATGTAATTTGCAGTGGTTTGGCAAATCTGTCCATTTTCTCTGTCAAAGTATTGCATTGTGAAGTGGCTTTTTGATATTCCGAGGTAGCATTTGCTGCATTTTGCTTCATTCTTGGCCCTAGTTGCTGTCTGTTGTATAAGTTTGTAATTAGATTGCTATAGTGCAATTGTGCACCAGTACATTCCGCCATTCATTGTAGTACAGAAGTTGTGGTATTACAAGTAATGTAATTGAGTGATTTGTTGAAGATTTCTCTTGGGCATTTAGATTATTTCTAAAAGGATCAGATAGCAGTGATGCGTTTTGACATTTTTTGCAAGTTGACGTTATTGCATTTCATATATTTCTTGATTAATCATGATATAAACTTATTAGGGTCGATTGCTGCATGCCTAGGTTAACTTTGCGCTCTGATTCTTTCTGAGACTTTGGCGCTTTACAAATCATTTACTTACTTACTTACTTACTTACTTACTTAACTTCAGGTTTGTTAACCAGAGGTTAACTTTGGCTCTCTGGTTACCTCACGCTCACTGTTTCACGGCAGATTTTGGCGTGGAATTATGCGCTACGAGTTAACTGGGGTAATTTCTCGAGTTAACTTCCATGGTTAACCCTAACCTCTGCATGGAACAATTGTTCCTTAGTGTGAAGGCATTTTTGTGCAAAAGTGTAGTTTTGCACTGACCAACCAGTACATTGTTCTGTAGGCACGAGTCAGACAGATCAAGCCACTGCTTGCCGCGTCGTCAAGACTTGGTCGCGCTCTCTCGGACCTGTTTAGTCTGTTGGCCAAGCTGAGCGTGGGCATGCCGTCACGCCAGCGCCGTGCCCAGCAAGTCCCGCCTCCAGTGCCAACTGCTGCTGCCGAGTCAATTGCCACGCTGCTCGCAAGGCTTCTAGCAGACAGCCTCAGCTGGACGCCACCGTCATACTGCCTCATTCCTAAACTCAGGTTACTTCATAAGTTATACTAATTTGTCAGTATACAACCTTTATTAGTTAGTTTGTTAATGTTTTGGCAACCGCTGCTGCCTTTGTCGGAAGTACTGCTTTTGAGTTGTAACTACGGCAGACAGTTAGTGGTCATAGATGTGTGGAAGTTGTTAGGACCCCTCGTCTCAGGTCATTGTCTTGTCCAGTTCTTTCCTGAGTTGTATCACTTTTCTGATCTACCAGTCCATTCTGTTGCTTTTTTTCAGGTCAGGTCTTTAGTCAGCTTTTCGGTGTGGTATCCGTTAAGTAAAATTTTCCGCAGAATGGCAGGTCTTTGCCAAGAATGTATTGTGTTGCAAGAAGATATTTGCCAGAAATATGCCGTTGCATAGAACAGGTGTGTTGCATATGGTTCATTATGAAACTGTGGTAGATTTTAGTAACTCTGCGTTACTGATGCATTAAGAAATTAACTCATATTTATTAACTACTAACTAGGATGCATTTTGCAGTGATTTCATAACAGACGATACTGTAGTTGGAATTGGCCATGTTTGTGCAGTGGTGCTAGTTTTATGGTTGTTTTCCAAAATAGTAATAGCTGAATCTGATGTTATTTTCCAGTTGTTTTTGTTGAAGTCAGATTTACGTATAAATGTATGTTTATTTGCTGATGTGTAGGTTGACTTTTTTGATATGTTCCGTTGGTTTTACATCACCGATGCTGTTCGACGAGCGCAAGCAACTTTACCATTTGATGCTTCACAAGTTCTTTGCCTGTGGAGCGCAGCAGACTTTCTTTGAGTTAGTTGATGCGTCGTTTTCTTCCTTTTTAGTATAGCGCAGATAGTGGACATATAGAGTATGTGGTAAAATATTTTACAGTGAAGACATTATAATGGAGTCAACAGCTTACTGACTTTCTACATTTTGGTTGGGAATTTCTAAAGTTATTCCGTATCTTACTTGGATGTAGGTTTGAACTCAAACAGAAGTTGGAGGAAACTGATACGTCTTGCATATTTCAGTATTGTATAGTTGGATGCACGATCTTCGGATAACCAGTATATAATGGCTTCGTGGTGTAGTGGTCGGATGGCCTGTTTGATTGCATTTAAGATGGGGCACAGCCAGCACATTCTTCTGTATTAGGTGGCAGGTAACACCGTGTGATCCCGTATGGCAGGTGATGATGCTCCGTAGCTCTGAGATGGGTTTTTCATGATGTGCTATACCCGTTAATAAGCCTTTCAAAATTATATGTTTGCCTTGAGGGATTCACAGATGAGATTGTCCAACGGGAAAACACAGGAGTCTTGTAGCATGCTTTTCTTATGTAATGTGAATTTGAACTGCGAATGTGTTATGTGTCTTTAGTTCGTTTCATTGGGTGCTAACTGCGGGTGGACAGGCAGCGTTGGATGATGGGCTTGAAAGTCCGCATTTGTTGGGTAACTATTGCATTCTTACCATGTTTCTATATCATCTTACAGCTATGTTTTGTCATGAATGTATTAGCATTATGGAATGAATACAGCTAATGGATTGTAAGCGTATTTGGTACATATCTTGTCACTGCCTTTTGCATTGTCGGAAGGCATCGGTGGTTGCTGAAACGTCAGCAAAACAATAAAATAAAGGTTGTATTTTGATGAACTTTTACCTATAGTCTGTATGCATATTCAACCTATGAGTCTGTTCAAAGAGGAAGGTCTGTTTTTACTGCTGCTATTGTCATAATGCTGACACTGTGTGAGATTTTTAAATGCATGTGTTGGTACTGATGTTACTCAGCCCTGTTTATGCACCGCGTCAGGTTTGTGAGACTCTAAGAATCCATGACAGTTTTTGAGGACTTTGTGCCGCTTTTATTGATTACAGCATGTAGTAGTAGAAATCAAATCAAATCATTTGTTTCCTCAACAGATAGAAATAAACAGTTACAAACATATACAGGTAATATGAGCAAAGCTCTTGAGACGTGCAACAGCCTTAGCAGTTTCTGTTTGCAGGTTGTCCAGGTCTATCTCCAGCCATGTCGACACTATTCACTTATGAAATATGCACCACAATTGAAAATTGCAAAAAACACTAAAACCCTCTATTTTGGGAGTTCAGGGTCATTCAAGCTCATCGATGTTGACACCATTAAAAAGCTTGTCACCAGTGCTTGTTATGATAAGCAGTATGTCTGCATCCATCTGAACTGGTTTTATGCTAAAGCGGTAAAATAATCACTTTTTAGAGGTGTAGCCATTTTTGATGCTCGACTGCATAGGCCTCTTTGAACCTAGGGGGTCGCAACTTGGGCTGTTAAAATCTGCGTTTAATGCTGAAAATTTCATACGCAGGTTGTCTTGGTCTATCTCTGGCCATTTTGGTGCAATCTACTTTTAAAATGTGTGTCGCAGGCCGAAATCGCAAAAATTCGCCAAAAAACCTTTTTTGGGAGTTCAAGGTTGTTCAAGGTCATTGATGTTGACAAATCTAAAAAGCCCATCACCAGTGCTTGTTACGATGTGCAGTAAGTCTGTACCTATCTGCAGCCGTTTTCACACTATTAGAGTCAATATTGGCAAAAATAACATCTTTTGGGGGGTACTTTTCTGACGCTCTTATTTGAGGGGAACCTCCTCACTAAAACCTAAAGTCCTTGGGCAGCCCACACTGAAGATTTTGTGATCCTGGCTTGCACTGTTTTGATAGGGCTCAAGGGTTTGACGGACGGACAGACAGACAGATGGACATTTCTACGATAGCTAAGACGCGCTATAGCATTACATGCTGTCGCGCATAAAAACTGGTGAGTCAGACAGCAAGACTCTTAACAAGAACACTGACAACTGCCCTAGAACACTTGACTGAAAGAGAAGTAGTAGTAAAGCAGGTATCTAATAATAGCTGTCCATCATCAACTTGCCATCTCTCATTACAGACTCATGGCTGCTGGCAAAAGGGCATTCTCCTTTGCTGGCCTGTTAGCATGGAATGGTCTTCTCACATACCCCAAAGAAACGCTTACCCTGAACTTTTTAGAGCATTCTCTTGACTGCTGTTTGTTTGATATGTATTGACAGCACATCAAGCACATTAAGAGATTTCTCGAAATGGTAGTGTGCTACGTAAATGTTTGCTTATTATTATTATTATTATTACATATGCCGTGCTGCAGATGGTGCTGGTGAGTTTCTGGATGCCTGGCTGCTGCTGATGGAGAAGCTGACGAACCCCAAGAACATTCTCGACTCGCCGTACGTGTTTGGAGTCAGGTCTTCGGAGCCATCGGCATTCAGTCCTCTGCAGTACCTTGTGCAGATCCAGAAGGTCGGACCGTTCTGCGAGTATCATCTTGTAGCATTGTTCTGATCGCATAATTTGTTGTGTGAACATTTGCAAACGATTAACGTTTTGGACATCTGTAAAATTTTTTGGCATTACAGATTTTTCGTGTGGATTTGTGAATAAGTTTTACTGAAATAGAATCATGAAAATTATTGAAGTCTGTCTGAAAAATGACGAATTTGAGAATGTTGAAAGATAAGTGGAAATAATTGAGAGCAGTAATGTACTGCAGTAGTTTATTGGGTTATCTTCCCATTTGTCTGTTGTCGAGATTCTGCTGTTCAGTAATTATTTGTCTAATTATGTTAATTTTGTAGGTTATTATTTTTGGAGCAAAGAACTTGATTTTTTGTGACTGCATTGAAATTTTTGACAACACCTATTTGTTTAATTGCAGTTAGTTTCTTAACATTTGTGTTAACAAGTTTGTCAACACGTTAGCTTTCATTCATGTAGTCAGAAAGTTCTTCAGGGTTCCCATGTTGTATGGAAAGTCCTGGAATTTGTTTCTTGATTTTCCAGGACATGGAAAGTTGTGGGAAATGAGTTTGGTCCTGGAATGTCCTGGAAAATGATAATCCTGGAGAGATGATTGATTTTTTGGGGGAGATGGATGGGGTTCAAAATAAACAACGTGTAGCATTAGCATGGCATAGCACTTACTTAGTGAAATACAGTTATGAGATGAATTTTAAAATATTTGATTTTTTAAATGTCATTGGACCATTGTTTACGGCACTTAGGCGGCAAGCATTTGTCCTGGATGATGTTTTGACAGTGACTGTATGTCGTGGAAATTTTTTACAGTAAAAGTGTGCGAACCGTGGTTCTTACTACTAGGAATGGTTTATTGGGGAGCTGGTTTAATTGGTATCTAAAATTATTTATTAGGTATTTATTACAACGGATTAGTTGTGCATTGTGCAGTTGGCGTTTAATGCTGTGATGCATCTATGGAACAAGAAACCACTAAAAGTGTACGGCAGCCGAATGTCAGAATCGTGCCTTTCCATACTGTGTCATATTATCAACGGTGAAGCTATTATCAAGGTTAGTTCACGTGATTTAAGTTATTTTGATTTCATTCACATTTGTTTTCTTATACATTTGCTTGCATGAAAATGGTCTTAATTTTTTGTTGCCACTGTTTATGTGGTGTAAAGAGTGATGAAAATGTGCATAGATTTGTGCTGGATTCGGAATTCTTTTACTGGCACACTCGGTGGGAAATGTTCAGTGAACTGGCTGTTGAGTATGACACACCTCAGCTGTGTTGCTACACTACCTTGTGCAATATTGCTGTCAGCTGCCTGCTGCCAATAATAGAGAATAGCTAGTGTGTAGTTCTGCCACCATCACGTTGCCAGGGCTGGTGTGAGTGTTCACTGCCTTTGCTGCACTTGCCAAATGAACTGGGTGAATTTTCACTGTCCCAGTGCGCTGCTGCGATGACAGTGTCACGTATCATCTTGCTGACTGTCTATTCATCAGGAATACTCGGAAAGACTCAAATTTATATCACGTCAGAGCCTCCAACGTTATTCCATCATAGTAGCCAGTACTATTCACGACCACTAACTTGTTCATCGGTGAGACTCCTAAATCAGAGCTCCTGTGGGCACCAGCATTAGGTCCAAGCTGCACTGGAAGACTGTTAACACGAAGACTAATAATATGGTTAAATATCTTGTATTATGCCGGAAATAATCAGTAAACATAAGGCATAGTCATTTGAATGTCAACATACTCGGCCATTTTATCGCGCCATTTTCTCTCCAACAACGATGACAGGCGACCAGTCACAGAATAGGCCGCGAAATACTAAGTAAGTAAGCAAGTTACTAGGCACGGGCCAGAGACTATTTTTGTAACTCACAATAACAGCACCAAACATAGACATTCTTGTGGCTATTACTGTACTGCTGGGCTGACATCTTTGCTGGTGGTTAACTGCAGGAGAAGCTGGAGAAGGAGACTGAGGCTGGTAAGACTGATGCAGCCGGCCCGTCATCAACAGCTGCTGGTGGTCAGTCCTCAGCTGCACAGGAACCTGAGGTCAACCAGGATCACTTGCGGCAGGTTAGACTCGGTGTTTTTTATCATTTAGTCCATTGCCACTGTAAGCTTTCTTTGTGTACAGTTGTCTGTCTCATTTTAAATGTAACTAGGTAACATTCAGTTATTCACTGATTTAATCTGGTTGTTTTTTAAGTTTGGGTATTTGTTTTTGGCAAATGTTAATATGCATTTGAAGACGTTATAATCTATTAACCCTCCTATGCTTTAATGTCATTCGTTTGCAGACATTTAGGATTTCTAGCCTTTACAAAGTTCTACTCTAAAATTCCTGTAAGTTCCAAAAGTTTACAGTAGTAGTAGTTATGATATACCATATTATTAAGAATCATCAGAAATGTACAGAAGTGTTACTTACCGGCAGTTGATGCAGTATGGCTGATGTTAGCATTAATGAAGATTAGTGAATTGATTTTTACTGTGCATGCTTCACTTGTCTGCATTAACTTTATGCACTCATATGAGTAAGAAGTAAGTAAGTTAGTTTAGCAGGCACAGTTTTGCAGTTAAGTCACAATGTGCTGTGATCTGAACATCGGAACAAAGACGACAAGCAACTGCCACTTAAACTGTTCAACATTAATGTCAGTTTGTCTCAGATGAGCTGGAAGGTTGTTCCGCAGCCTCGGACCTGCAGCAGCAAAACATCTGTCTCCATAGCTGCTGTAGGTCACATGTGTTTGACATGTCATGTGTAAATGTAAATGATGTTGTCAGCTGATTGATATGGGCTTCAGTCGTGAACAAGCAATGGAGGCTTTGCTTCACGCCAATGGTTTGGAACAGGCAACAGAGTATTGCCTGACACACCAGCAGCCTGCTCCAGTTGCTGCAGCCGCTCAGGTCTCTTGTCTACAAAAGTTTGCTTTTTTAGTATGTGCTGCTGTGCATTTATATTAACAGCAAATGACTGAGACAGCTAATTTGCTGTCTGTTTTAGCCGAATTTGGATGCTCACTTTTGGTTTTGGGTTTGATTTTAAATCATGTAGGCAGTCCCAGTTTTGGTCAGTCTCTGTTGATCTTATCGTCGAAGTTAGTCAATGTCAGGCAGGCTCAGTTAGTACTTGGATGGTTGGTTTTGCAACTAGCCACCCAGGCTAACTCAGCTTGGCCATTTCTTCATGGGTAGGTGCTGTGAGTACCAGTGAAAGCCGGGACGTAAAAGGGACACCATGCAATGCAATAGCACTGTATCCGAGATCTCGCAGTGTAAACTGGTGTCTGGCTGAGGGCTAAGGAAACAGAGATCAGTGCCGCCTGATGGGCTTTTTGGCTTGGGAAGGAGTTTTAATCTACAGAATTCTGCATTTTAGTATCTGCTGTTGTGCATAATGGTATGAAACCAGCCAAGTGTAGTTCCAGCCTAATTTATTGTGTGAAACCTCAGGAAAAAAATGTAACAAAGTAGCGTCACTAGATGTGGCTTTCGGTGTGCAAAAATGCTCTAAGATGCATTTGCAGCTGGGGGTCCGCTTTGGCTTCTGCTGGGGAGCTTACATTACTCCTTTAGATTACCATTATTAGTTACAATTAGTTTTCGTTGCAATAACCTATGGAGAAGTAAGTTTATGGCTGTGGAAAAGCCTGGGAAACTCGGGGATTTTTTCTCCTATTTTGTGACCACCATGTACAACTGTTGGCTTGTAGATGGACGTGGATTCAGAAGATGATCAGATGATGCGGGCAATAGCACTGTCACTGGGTCAGAACGTCTCGACTCTGGAAACTGAGGTAATTTAGACAGAACACTGACATCTCATGTTATTCTTCAGCTATTGTATCAGTAGCTACTTATATATGTTACTATATTGTTTGTATATTTTGCATTTGCTTTTTTCGGTAAATTCTTTCTTGGGTGGTACACTTTCCTATGCTGGGGTAACTTTAACAATGTAGCCTCGTCCAGCTTGGTAGTAGTACTACTGTAGTTGTTGTTTTGACACACTTGGGGTGCCAAAGGGTTTAGGAGATCTGTAGACCTAGATAATAGCGGCTGAACTTTTTGTTTGTTAGTTTTAAATGGTATAAGCTCTTCATGGGAAACCCATTTCAAAGCCACAGAGCATCACATGCCATATGGGATCACAATGAATGTTACTGGCCACTGGACACAGTCGACGTTAACCCCTGCCGGACAGGCCAGCACTCATTATGGAAGCCTGAGTTGACCTTGGTGTTGGTTATATACAATGATGGTTTACTGACATTCACTCATCTAAGCATTAACCACCTGATAGTGTCTTGACCAGTTGTTCAACCTCATCATCATAAATCCAACATCCACTAACATTCTGTGTGGTTATTGTTCAGGAGACTGGTGAGAGTTCAAAAGCCAAGAAAGCCGAAGAGCAGGCAAAGGCAGCACCGGAGCTGCCGCTCGAGAAAGCTATCATTGATCATTTCAGTGAGACACTTCTGCCAGGTCGATTAACATATCAGTACTACTAGTGGTCATCAGTCGTCTGTGACTTCTAATGGCGTGACTGAACAAACCAGACGACACGCGTCAGGCATGACGTCACTGCTAGCCTGCATTGCTAACAATACTGAACAAAATTCTTTTTTATATCCACAAAATGGCCATATAAATAAACAAACTAATATTGCACGCATCACCGGCTTAATATAGGACCGGAAAACACTTCAATAATGCTAATTTAACTAATCGTATTATTGCAGTTATTGGACCGTTGCATAAAATGGCCGACCACAAACGTCAAAGTTGAGTCAAACTAAAAGTCTGAGCTCATCTTGTAGTTGACCGAGTTCTAGCAATTTCTGGCAGAAATTCTACAAATTTCGTTGCCAAGGCAACAAAATCAGCCATGGTAAACTTACTAAAATTATTTATTTGCTCCACCCTTAAGACCCCTTGTTAGATGCAAGAATCTCGGAGATATCTCCTACATGTGTCAAGTTATAGCCAATTTTGTCCCAAATTTCATTGCCATGGCAACGGGGGTCGGTCGGGGAAAAATACGATTGGCAGCATTCAATGGCCCATCCCCAAAAACCCCATATAGACGCAAAAATTTTGCAGATATCTCTTACACAAGGCGAGTTATAGCCAATTTTGTCCCAAATTTCGTTGCCATGGCAACGGGGGTCGGTCAGGGGAAAATGCGATTTGCAGCATTCAGTGGCCCAGGGAGGGTTCGGGGTAAAATTAAATGACACCATTAGATTAGCTATCCCTGAAAACCATAGCATAAAACCAAGAATTACGACTCTATCTTATACACAGCTAAGGTTATGACCGTTTTAAGAATTTTTCAATTTTCCTTATAGGCTCTGTTGTAAGTTTTTGAATAAATACGTTAAATATTAATTTCAAATTTTTTAATTCTCAAAAGGCACATCCTTGCACGAGACCGCGTCGTTTGAGCCATCACATACAAAAATCCGCCGAAGGGTCTGATTTGTAGGTGAGTTTCTGAAAATAAGGTATATGTACAGCTAGAAAAATTTTTGTATATTTTGTATATGTGTATATTTCACCTATTTGCCGAGAAGTCCTTGTGCAGATTTACATGAAATTTTGCATGAGGGGTCATCTAGCCGACGTAATCAACTGTGTCAAATTTTATCTCAATCAGATCAGGGGTTTTGATTCTGTGGGGGGTCGAATTTTTGGCTTTCTCATAAGAAAGAGAAGTCGCCATTAACACATGGCTTGAACTACCGTTCAACATGTGATACAGATTGCAGTTGCCTTTGTCAGAACGACTGTCTGCCAGTTGTCACTACACCGGACAACCATACAGTAAGTAGTCATAGGTGTGTGGAAGTTGGTAGGACCCCCCGTCTCAGTTTATCGACTTATCTTGTTCTTTCCTGATGTGTATCGCTCAACTACCAAATTCAGAATTTGCCAAATTTGCAGCTGATGTTCATCTGTTTACCAAGCAGTCTAATTTGGTAGTTCCCTGATCCATCGAAACGTCAACAATCTGTATCAAAATAAAGACTGTGTACTGATGAATTTGTGAGACTTATTAAGTGTGCACAGTTGTTTTATGTGCGTTTGCTGTTGATGGCCGGTGCAGGTTGTCTTCAGTTGCTGGACACTTTACCTCAGTCAGTCTATCGAGTCTGTGACCTACTGATGGTGCTGACTACGCGCAACGGTGTTCAGTGGCAGACCGAGGTCCTCACATCTCTCATATCACAGGTACTACTACTTTGCTCTCACCCACCTGTAAAAAAGGTAAAAGGTCATCAATTTGTATAGCGCATCGTCGCGAGCATGCGCACGCCTCTAATGCGCTTTTGTCACTAACCAGAGCCGCCCGCCGCACGGCCACCGTTTGCAGCCTGCAGACACAGGCCGGCGCAGCGGCCGGCTAGGCAACCCCAGTCAGCTGTACCAAGGTCCCCACCTTCCGTAACTCATGTAAATGAGTTATTACTCATTTTACCGTCCCAGGGAGGGTAGAAGGCTGAGTCGACTTAGCTGGCAGGCTTCGCACCGAGATGGTTTACCTGCCCGCAGGCAGTCACCCATCGCAGTACTAACCGGGCCCGGCGTAGAGTAACTTTGTTTCAGCCGAAACACGTTACCGACTACGCCACGCCACCAACCTGTGTAGACTTTGTGTTTCATACCGAGCTGGGTATACTCCACTGCTTTTATACATTGTTTGTTCGCATTGCACATTGCCAGTGAGGTAGCTTGGTGCTGTAATGTTAGCGTGCCAAACTGGTAACCTCGAAGTTGCATCTTTGACACTTGCCCGGTGCAGCAGTCCACTGCCATGTAACAACCCTGGGCAGGTTGCTGACACACATGTGCCTCTGTTCATCTTTTTGCCAAGCAGTATAATTACTCGACGTTAGATTGGTCTGCCGTGAACATTATTGCCAAATTTCAGTTGCCTAGCTGCTGCCAATCGTTTTCTGTATTTGTTTCAAAATCGCTAAAAACTAAAATTTTGCACAATTTCACGTGCAGAGACAGTCCCATCGCAGCCTTTACAATGAATGAGCAATGATGAAGTTCTGAGGCGTGTAATTCGACTTTGCGGCAGCTGATGTTCATCTGTTTACCAAGCAGTCTAATTTGGTAGTGATACCTGTCAAAGTGCGGTGACGCTCTGCAGCTGGGAAGGTAACCGTAGGTCTGACGTCCCACTGGCCATGTGTCGTGGACTCAGCGGTCTCTCCACTTACGGGCTCAACAGTCATAGAAAGGGAGATGAGCACCCCGCCTACGCCACAGTAGGGGTATGGCATCTTTACCTTTAGCTTTAGTGAGGTGACAGAATGCTCTAGTACCACTGCTGTGGATCCGTGATTTAATGTCGTGTTGTCCTTCTAATTATGATAGGTGATAGAATGTTAGAACTGTGGTCACCACTGGCCACCAGTAGGGAAATGTATGAAGTTACATGTTTGTTGTTGTTGCTGTCTGCGCGACGAGTCTTGTCTGTCAAAGAAGGGATTGGGCAAATGCGCCCCAAAGAGATGAGGAATTCCTCCATTTTCTCACTGTTTCGGGAATGCATCTGTGATGTCAGTCGAGTCACCAAGGTAATGCTAGAATTTTCCTGGCCATTTTGGACGAAATACAAGTGATTGCCTCCTCTGCATTGCCACAATATGAGCACAAGTGATCCGGCCAGTGAATGCCTATTAGTTGATAGAAAGTTTAGTGACATATTTAGTACCCATCCTGAAAGGTCCCTTGGATGAAATTACATCGATATATAAACCTAGTTTATCATGACAGTAGGCTTAGCATAAGACACGTATCTTGCTGTTCGTACATAGTTGGAATATTTCATTCGATATTGCTGTTTGTCGTTATTTCACATCATGCTATATGGTCTGTCGTGATGATAATGTGAAGATTGCTGAGATTGGAGTGATACTGATGGAGAGTGCCTCACCGATGACAGCTGGAGATGACCGCAGTGTACTGGACTGGGCCAATCATTTGTCAACGGCTGACGAAGCATCCAGACTTGCTGTCCGACTGCATCTGCTCACTCTGCTATTTGCTGTATATATCTCTGCCATTTGTTGCTGTGTGGTATTTTCATTATAGCTGTGTTGTGGTTTAGGTGATGATAATAGTGACTGTTTAATCTAACTTTTAACAAATATCTGAATTTTTTTTATTATTAGAGTTACTATGTCTACAGTCAAAAGTTAGTATTTGTATTAGTAGCATTATTTTATGGCATTTAAGCACTCATTCCAGCAAATAGTTTGCAGTTTCCTTTATCATACTAGTTGAAGTTGTGGTTTTGAGTCACGTGCATTTTTGCATGACTATACTTACAATCATGCTTTTGGTACATGGTTCTGTCTGTCTGTCATCTGTAACGGATATATTGTGGCTAAACGGCATAAAGCTGTCTGAAAAAGCAAATAGGGTTGCCCGACTGCTACCTTTACCATATCACTGTCTGCAGCGGTTTGGCTGCAGTTTCCAACAGATGTTACCGCTTGCGTAGGCTATATGTTCATGAACACATTTATTTATTTACCGTAACCAGTAGTAGTAGGTATGATTAATTGAGGTTATTATCTTGATATTAAGTTTATAGTAAACGCGGTTGGTCTTCTGTAGCGACAGCTGGGTTTCTTGTTACTACTATCATGGCTCAGATATGGAAATTTAGTTGAGAGCCAAAGTAGTAATGGAGGTTGAACTATTATGAGCTCAGCCTGTGTGAGTGAAGGTTCTGTGTGTTGGTACAGGAGATGAAGATGGCATGTGCGCAGTGCGTGGAGGATCTTGGTTTACTTAATCTACTTGTCCGACTGTTAGACACCACCCAGCAGTGTCTCAGTGCTGTCAAGGCTGCCTCTGTACCAAAGTCTGTATACAGTATTAGTGGTTTAGATTAGTGTTATCGAATTAACATGTTAACGTGTTATAGAATTAAACATGTAACGTAACATAAAGTAAAAACGTAAGTATAAACATAAGGTAAATTTAAAGTAACGTAAGTAAAATGTAAACCTAACATACGTAAATGTAAAAACATAAAGTAATGTATGCGTAAATTCTTTTCCGAGTCATTAGGCTTAAACACGATTGAAACCACATCCACGCGATTAAGAATTAAACATGGTTAAAAATGTTAACACTATTAGAAAATTAATGCACATGTCTAAATTTCATGTTTCAGTGCATAATTAAGTTGTGGTTATTTGATGGTCTAATAATATTCAATTATCATTATGTTGTCACTACTCTAATAATTTTTAGTTGACAAGGTAATTTAAAGTAGATTATTTGCTAGAGATGACATTCTTTGTTGTTATGAACTGATACAGTTTTATACCTATATAATATTTTTTGTGAATAATATGTTTTGAAAAATTAACATGTTATGAAAAGATGTGAATTTTCTAAACTCTGTGAAGCAGGAGTGGCTACTTTTCATTGAACTGGTTATTTGATGATCGAATAATATTCAAGTAATTAAAAATTGTTTTGTTGTCGATTCGTAACTACTGTCATGATCCTGCAACACAGCCACGAGTTTGTCGTTCCAGTCATCTTTTCGATGTAGTCCACCTACAATATAATGATGTGTTAACTAATGCATTATGGATTAATTACATTAAAACAATTAAAGCACTGTTTGCAAGTAATCCCAATCTAAGAAGTTTTTAAAATGATCTCTGTAGCAGTTGTATCCAGTCCATTGTATTCAGCATGGAATGGCACTGTTCTTAGTGGGGTTTTGAAATCTCTGATTATTTTTAGTTTTAGTTTCAAGGCTGACTGTAAAAAAGGTAAAGGGAGCCATGCCCCAGCTGGGGTGTAGGCGGGGTGCTCATCTCCCACTCGCGGTCGTTGAGCCCGTAGATGGATAAACCACTTCAGTCTGTGACGCATGGCCAGTGCAATGCCAGACCTACGGTTACCTTCCCAGCCTCGGGGCATCACCACCCTTTGACCGGTACCAAATTATACTGCTTGGTGACAGAGGCACATGTGTGTGAACAACTTGCCTAAGGTCGTTACCCGGCAGTATCCTGGTGTGGAGTCGAACCTGCGCCCCTGTGTGACTTCAGGATTACAAGTCCGGCACGTTACCGTTAGACTGCCGAGCCACAAAAGGCTGTCTGCCTAGGCTAGAAACTGAGATCGTCTCTAGTCCCACTAGTTGTATCAATAATGTGACTTGCTTTTGGTTTCATTGGTGCTGTGGAGATGTGTAATTGATGTAGTATGGTATCAGTGTTGTACCTGTGCTCTGATATGCTGTAGGTGGTTGGCTCCGCTGTTGTTACTTCTAGATCTCTACGAGAAATTTTCGGCGGTTTCAAAGATCAAATCCGTCTTGGAGACACATGTGGTAATGCAGCTGTATTTTCTGCTGTTTTTTTATTAACTGTTTTTGTTTGTCATAGTGTGCATATGTCCACTTTTGAAAAGTTGTCCTTTATTTGCTCAAATAGTAGCAAACTGTATAAAGTAGCCGTTTATCATCAGTTACATTATCATAATTCTACAGAGTGAGCAGTAGTAATATAAACGAATGGCTTGCTGCAGCATTGTGACATGTGCTGACATTGATAGCAATAGTAGCATGTCCGTAATGTGTGGAGGAGTTTAGTCAATCGACTTTGATTTAGCCTTTTCTGAATCGCCCGTAAATGTCAAACGGTTTCATATTATTTTTGGCAAAACTTTGGTGCAGGCCTGCGTCGCTGTTCCATGTACGATTTTCACCATACTACGGTAGCACGTAGCCCCCGCGGCCCCCTACTGAAATCTGCGACGAATCTATGGCTAGCGACTTTCCATCATCCGCTAGAGGGCGCAACATGAATTTCTTTGAACCTCGATATCTCGGTCATTTTTTAAGATATCACCGCAATCTTTTCGTCGCATGGTAGGCCTCCATGAGGACCAGAGATCCCCGCGGGTAATCTGGCTAGCACTTCTGGCTTGGGGGTCAGCCCCCAACAACCAAAATTTATATAATTTTTTTTCGATCGAGGGGCATATAGAATTTCATGTAGCTATTTTCCTCAGGTTGCACCTGAACATCGAGCAAGCCGTCCTTTAACATCCCCCCAAATTTCGTAAAAGTCTGTTGAAGAGTTTTTGAAAAAGTGGGGGTTTTCCGATGTTTGCCGCATTGCGATTTCGACATTTTTCGACATTTCTCACTATATCTCCGCCACTATTGAACTTTGGCCCACGATAGGCCAGTACACGATTTACCTAACCCTGAGGGATAGAAAACTGAGTTGACCTATGCAGCTGGTTACATACCGAGATGGTTTATCTGCCCGCAGGCAATCACCCATCCAAGTTCTAACCGGGCCCGGCGTACAGTAACTTCGTTTATCAGACACAACACGTTACCGCTACGCCTTGCCAGTAACCTTATTCATTCTCATTTGATTGTGAAAGAAGGACAGAACCATTCACCAGGGCCTGTGACTGTTTTGTTACTGTAAGAGTGGGCGATTATTAACTTCATCCATGAATGATCAATTTTATTCATCATTGTTGTCATGACTGTGTATGTGTGTGTGTGTGACAGGGCAAGAGTCATGTGTGGAAATGGTTTGATGATCGCAGTGGACGCTGGACAAACTATGGCTCCAGTAACAACAAGTCAATTGATGATGCATACCGTGAAGGCAAAAGCTCAGTTCGGTTAGTCTTTTGCCTGTTTGCTACATAGATGTAAAAAACGTTCCAGGAAAAATAAAGAACGTTGAAAAACGTAAAAAAACGTGGCAAGAATAAAAAACGTTTAAAAACGTTAAATAAAAAACGTTAGCCATGATGTGTTCAACTTCTTGCCTAATGCCTAATGCTGCAAGTGCAGTATACCTGGAATTATAGTTTAGATAGAGAGAACTTCATTTAATTTCAATTCACCTGTGTGGTCATAAGACAATTTAGCATTAAACTTAACTAAATATACTAGTTAAAAACATTTTATTTAGTATATTTGAACTAACTAAGTAAACTACATCAATATAAATAAATATTAATTCGTTTTTGTGGTCCCAGAAGTGCTTCACAAAGTTTTTGGTGGGATTTTCGATGCACGTTTTTTAAAAAATAAAAAACGTTGAGCAAAATAAAAATGCTAAAAAACGTAAAAAACGTGGCAAGGATAAAAAACGTAAAAAAACGTTTTTTACATCTATGGTTTGCTATGCATCTATTCGATGGTCAAGTGGTTGTAGGTGATTGCAAAAGGCAAATACTGTTCTGAGTGACATATCATTTTAATGTACGTGTTTTTTTTCTAATTCATGATGTGTGTAAGATGTATGGGGTCAGGTGGATTATACGTAAATATGATAAGGCAAGTCGGCCAGCAATGATCAGTGCGATTGTCGACACATTTTGAATAACCGTGGTGTATTTGTAGCTACTTTTACTGTAGCATTCAGTGAATGTTATCAGTAAGCAAGTTGCATGATTCGAGAGTTACGTAATAGCTTTTATTATTTTGATGGATTTATTGTTAATGGACATGTTTCACTGTGTTTCTGTTCAGATTTACTGCTGGTAGACGTCGTTACCTCGTCCAGTTTGGCACGATGATCCAGGTAGCAATTTGTGCATTTGTAACTTTAATTCATTGTGACTGGTGACTAGTGGAAGGGGGCACTAGTCCAAAATTTGCTATAACTTGGTCAACCATTGCCAAGGGCTGCGATAGACAAGGGCTGCCATAGCCAAAGATGTAGTCTCTGCCCGTTTCTAATTTATCGCTAATATTCGCACGGTTTAGGCTAGTGCCCCTTTGTACTAGTGAACTGTCCTTTAATTCATTGTGCGACTGTTGATAGATTCTGTTTGCTGCAGTTGGCATCATTTTCCTGGAAAATTCCCATTTTTTATTTTCGTTTGCCTCGATCTTCAAACAAGAGTTAAAGTTTTTTATGCTGTAGGAAGCAATAGGTTTTAATTTTTGGCATTAAAGTTTTCGTTTGTAGTATGTTTGGTTGGTGACCTAAGGAGTTAGCTTTCTGACAGTGTATGCTTGTTGCAGCTGGTTTACGAGAACTTGTTTGCAGAGGCGACGTATACATATGTTAGTTATATTTATTCAGTTCAATTAGTTTGGTAGTTTAGTTACATTTGCTTAATTCGTTATTTTTACTGGTACTGTGTCACTTATCTGTGGGCCACTGTTAGTGCGCTAATGTGCCTTGTGTGTTCGTTCTGCTGCCACATGTTGTACTGTGATGCGTGTGTTTTTTTCTCTATGAACAAATAAATGGAGATGGAGATATGCGGACATTTTTATTTTAATGATTGATGACATTGTTGCACAGGTGAACGAAGAGACGGGTAACAGAAGGCCGGTGATGTTGTCGGTACTGACGAGGGCTGAGAAGGATGCCCAGGCAGCACCAGCAGTAGCCCCTGCCACCGAAAGTGAAGGGGAGGCAAGCCAGTGTACTAAAGGTACTCGTATTTCGATGCAAGTTACTGTATGTTGATGCTGTGTATTTGCCTTGCTGAGGTTTATTATATGGTGGCTGTATCGCCATAGTAATAGGCCGCATTATCGATCGTCTCCTTCCGTCAGTCTATAAACATCGTACTGGCACTAAACTTTAACACAAAAGTGGTAGAAAAACCAATATGGGTGTGAGCATTTCGTAGAACAGGATTGTGAGTGTGCAGATTAAATTTCCAGTTTAAAAGGTCAAATGTCACGGCTACGGTTAGCGATTGGGTTGTGCAGTACATTTAGCCTCAAAAGTGTTAATGTCTTCATGTAGCTGCTTTTGTGTGTAAACTAAAGCCTTGATGCTCCAAAGTGGTCTTTCTGTCCTCTTATGCTGTTAATTAACTACTCTCTACTCTAGTCAACTCGATGGTGCTTTTGTTGTTGAAGGGTTACCGTACTGAATGTATCTGATTGTAGAAAACATGGATATTGACAGCATGAGCCAGGCTCCAATATTGCGTGGACTGTCAGAGGATGAAATACCAGTGTTGATACGGTGAGTTGATGCTGTCTCGCTGTGCCATTTTTGTGATCTTAATTAACCAAAATTATATCTGAAGACTGTGAATATGCCATTTTATCATTATTATTTTTATATTATTGTTATTAATATATTGTTATATTAGATATTAGTGTGAGTTACAAATTAAAATCTGATGAGATGTGATCGCAGTGATTTGGCTGAATTTGATTCTGTGTTTCATAGTCATAGATGTTGTAAATAACTTTGTGCACGTACTGCTAGTCTAGCATTTATTTTTTAGGTTTGTATGTTAGCTCGTATCTCCTTATCAGTCATTTTATTTTCAACTTTCAACTGGTGTTGTTATTACAGTCCGTACTGGTGCTGCTGCTTTTGATTTTTATTTAATAGCAGTCTTTCTGGTTTCTCCCTTTTAAAGGTCCGCTGCCATGGTCAAACTCACTCGCGGAATTTATTAGTCTGCCTGGAAACGATAGTTTTCGGGAGGACTTAAGTTTTACTCCAGATGTTTTTTAAAATATTTTTTTCAACGCGAGATCTCCGAGATGCGTGAGCTGACCGGCGTGAAATTTTGCACGGTGGTCAGTACTAGGCCCAATTTTATAATGCCAGTCTAAAATTTTGGGGGGTGCACCCCAAAAAAATTTCAGGGGCCAAAAACATGCAAAATTTGGCCCAATTTCGGACGACTTTGAAGTTTGAAAATCGGTCAATAATTGGTGAAGATATGGACAAAAGTAAAGTGGCACATTTTTTGCCCCACCCTGTATAATGAATTATGTTACATGCATTGCACTCTACTCCTAAAGCTTGCCAAAGTTTCAGGGAGATTCCTAAAGCCTCTGGCTTTACGGAGATGCGCACTGGATGCTGTCTTCAGGTGGCATCCACCCCAAAGGTAAGGTAAGGAAGTTGAGTGCAATTAGCATCAAGTTACATGTTTAATTTCATGAGAAGAGTGAGGTTTCTGAATTTCTACAAGGCCTGCATCACTGCAGGCATGACAGATGTTTGTCCGGACTGTGGAGTGGCACCACAGTCCGTTGAACATTTGTTCCAGTGCCCTGCTTACCCAACACAACTGACAACTCAAGACCTGTGGGCCGAGTGGACAACCCAGATGCGGTAGCCGATTTAATCAAGCTTGACAACAACTGGCTAGAGAGGAACTGTGGGCTACAACAACAACAACAACAACAACAACAACAACAACATGTATGTTTCACTTTTTTGTGTTTTGATGTTGACAGGTGCTCCGTGGTGCTGCTCGGCCTACCTGTTGATTCTGACACTTTGCATGCCATCCTGCGGCTCGTGCTTCGGCTGACCCGTGATCACAAATTTGCCGAGATGTTTGCCAGCATGGGCGGCCCACGCCTGCTGCTGGATCTGAACCAGTCTCAGCGCTTCCAGGGCTTCTTCTCTCTCGTCTCACTCATCCTCCGACACATTCTCGAGGATGACCGCGCTCTTCACCACAGCATGGAAAAGGTGATTACGCAGCATTGTAATGCAAATGCGTTGCTCGAAATTTTCCAACAATGCCTCAAAGCTGAACTTGTAAATAATTCTGTTTAACGCTCTATACCTTACCATTTCATCAATTTTATTTGTGTTTAGTGTCCTTGTCCTTGCAGTTATGTGCGTGACTTTACCACACCTTAAACTTAACTGCACTATAATAATGATGATGATTATTGTACTTTTATGCTGCTGAACATGTGCTCTAGATTTGTTGTATTTGCTACTGATTACGGCACCTTAATTAATGTATTTGTTACATGAAAGTTTTGTAATCAAGTTTTTGATATCTGCACAAGAAAACGATTGCTAATGACAGTTATGCCAAAAAAACAAAAAACAAAAGCAAAAACAAAAACAAAACAAAACAAAATTTAAAATTAAATTTAATTTAATTTAATTTAAAACAAAAGCACTTGTCAGTTTTTTTGCCGTGATTAAAACAGATTGATTGTGTTAACAGTAACAGCAAGTATTAGTGTTTAATAAGCATTGGGTTGTTATGCAGATGTGACATTTGTTTAGCTTTGTTTTGAGTCTTTATGAAAGTAATTATTGCTGTTTCAATAGTTGGTTTGGTTGGTTGAAGGTGGTAAGATCGGCTACGTCAGGCAGTGGGTCTAGTGTGTGTGGAGTGGCCCCCGGCAGCTACGGCTCTAAAGAGCTGCACTACATATTGAGGACGCTTAGTCCTGCCGCCTGCCGCAACCATCTTGTTTTCACCGAAGTGGCCAAAAGCATACTCCGCATTAGCCTCGTCACAATGCCAAAGCGAGGTACGTTTCATAGTTTGTTTTTGACCTGCAAGGGTGATGATTTTGGTGAATGATGCAGTTAATATTGATACTGTGTATCAAGCAGCGTGGACTTGTTTTTCACTTAGACCTGTTCGTTGACAACATCAGATCCAAAATAGCATGTTGAGACAGTTCAGAAGGTTGAATGCTTATTTTTATGTCATTAATTGATGCACTTAGCATTTTGTCTGCTTTTACTACTGAAACAGCTTGGTGAATACATTTCACTTGTTCCTGTATTGCTATTTTGATTGAAACTGTGTATTACATAACACATTCGTTCCTTTACCAATTTTTATGTGTTATTGCCATGTGTTACACTTTTAAGTAAAGTTGTTTAAGTAAAGCTGTTGTTGCTTTCTTCGTTACCTTTAAAACCTGTCTTGATTATTTACAGCCAACTTATGAAACTAGAGTTTGGTTTGGTTTAAGCTCTGTATTGCATATCTTGACATTTGTAATTCAGATTATGTGATGTCTAAAGGTAAAAGGTAAAGGGAGCCATGCCCCAGCTGGGGCATAGGCAGGGTGCTCATCTCCCGCTCGCGGCCTTTGAGCCCGTAGGTGGATAAACCACTTGAGTCCGTGATGCATGGCCAGTGCGACGCCAGACCTACGGTTACCTTCCCAGCCTCGGGGCATCAGTGCCCTTTGACCGGTACCAAATTATACTGCTTGGTGACAGAGGCACATGTGTGTGAACAACTTGCCTAAGGTCGTTACCCGGCAGTGTCATGGTATGGCGTCGAACCTGCGCCCCTGAGTGACCTCAGGATTACAAGTCCGGCACGTTACCTTTAGACTACCGAGCCACACTAGTCTATGATATGGTTGAGAGAAATGGCATGGTTTGTAATTTACGTAACTTAGCAGCATTTGCTGTTTATTTTGAAGTCATCATCATTCATCCATGACAACTACCTGTAATCTACAAAGATTAATTCAATTACTCTACATAAGAAAATTATTGCACGTAATGATCTAATTTACAACAAAAAATGCAAAAATGTTAAATAAAAACTGTTTAAAGCACAGCAGTATGCAGTTAATTTTTATGTCAAAAATTTTTCATCAAAAGTAAACAACGAAAAAATTACAGGCAAATTACTCTAATAATTTTTTTTTACAAATTAATCATGTTGCATATTGCAAAAAGTTGCACATTACACAGCAACAATCTTTTCCAAAAAATGCAAAAATGTTAAATAAAAACTGTTTAAAGCACAGCCTACATATCATGTCAAAAATTTTTCATTAAAAGTAAACGACAAAATTACAGGTAAATTACTCTAATAATTTTTTTTACAAATTAATCATTAAAAATTAAATGCATACTGCCTACTATCATCAACTAAAGCATGAACAATAATATTACATACTGATTCTGGCATGTCGATTTCAGCTGATTGAATTACATTGTTTGCCTAAAGCAATGCAATTAACATATTCTTAAGTAGTAAATAGTCTATTTAACTAAAATTCAGTATTATGATAATCTTTATTTCACCAAACAAACATTGGTGGACAAAAATTAAACAAAAAAAAACAAAAAAAACAACAATATAGAGTTAGACTGTCATGTTGAGCAACCAACTATATAGACAGCAATATCAAACAGGGAAAAAACCTGAAAAATCTCAAATCGCGTTAGTTCTGGCTGTGAATTTGTTTACTCATATCGAAATGAGGACACTAGGTAATTTGAACAAAAAATAACTTTGACAAGCCTTTATGATTTCCATATTATTTGTATTAAAAAGCTTCACACTTCAATAACATAAGCAGTACTCTAAATTATTATGCTGCTGCAAAATGTTGCATATTGCAAAAAGTTGCACATTACACAGTGACATCTTCTCGAAGAATAAGTATTTAAAACACAGCCATTATCTGCACTGCAGCAGTACTGACTGCACACTGCACATACATCGTGGGCCAATAAAAACGTAAAAACGTAGCACTTTACTTTTGTCCATATCTTCGACAATTATTAACCGATTCTCAAAATTCTTTCACTGTCGCACTCTGCAGACAATTTGCAATAATATGGTTATTATATATCCCACCACACCGTAAGTGCGCCTGTACACGACCTTGTAAAATATAAATGAAATACGAGTGGCGTTCAAAAAGTTCTGCAAGTCGATATATTAGACTAAAAATCTTTTCAATATCTATACACCAATAAAACGCACATTTCTCCGAAACTCATCTAACCTTAAAGCGGATATGACGTCATTGCAACTTATGACGTCATAAGGCGTTTTATATCAGTCCCTCCAGCCAGGCTTGAGTCATTCATTGTTTGAATAGCGGACACCACAGAGAAAATTTTTCAAATTTAGAAAGAGATAATATGTTTTAGTTACTGTAAGTCAAGTCTCTGCTGTGTGTAAGGTGGTCTTACTGTACGAAGCCAGAGTCGCGAGCAGCTTGCTGGGTAATTACGCGCGAAATCAGAATGCTTCGCGCGTCTTTGCCATCGTCTGGGCGTCTGTCTGTCTGTCCGTCTGTCACACTCGTGAGCTGTATCAAAACGGTGCAAGCTAGGATCACAAAATCTTTACTGT
>Ga0209367_1002425_pt1 | contig 24620 bp, 12 predicted proteins | sample WorMetLIZISLAND2_FD_187412 | JGI IMG/M metagenome (GOLD analysis project Ga0209367, IMG submission 187412) | Marine gutless worms symbiont microbial communities from Max Planck institute for Marine Microbiology, Germany - Olavius geniculatus... ... | reverse complement strand
GGACGGACAGACGGACAGCATCGATACATGATGGGGCCTCCTTCTAGGGAGGACGGCCCCATAAAAATGTAATAACGAAATATTACGAATTGTCTCTGAGGCTCGACATCTTCCTATCTGTACAAGACAGACATGTGGTCACATTGGATCACCTATAGGGAACCCCACAGAATAGATGTAAAAAACGTTCCACAAAAAAATTTCAAAACGTTTAAAACGTTAAAATGTGGCAAGAACTTTAAAAAAACGTTTAAAATGGCAAGAATTTAAGAAAAACGTTTAAAACGTTGAATAACAAATAATTTGAGCAAAGCTTACGTGACGCGCGATAGCAGCGGTCATGCCACCTCGGCAATCAATGTACAGCAATAAAATATTAATGCGTCTTGAAAGAGTACTTAAATTTGAGGCCTTTGTATGGAAGATTCCTTGAGTTTAAGAGATCGAAACTTAGATTGTTAAAATGTACGTTCTATTCTAAAATGCCGTACGCATGTTGTCTAGGTCTATCTCCAGCCATGTCGGTGCAATTCATTCTTAAAATGTCTGACGCAGCCGGAAATCGCCAAAAAAAATTCACTAAAACCCCCCAATTTTTGAGGTTGGAGGTCATTCAAGCTCATCGACATTGACACCAATAAAAACCGCTACAACCGTTTTCACGCTACACGAGCAAATAGCGGTAATATAACCACTTTTAGGGGGTATCCGTCTTTGACGTATTTGACGCCCGCCTGCGCCAACTATCTACAGGTTGTTACCTCCGCCAAGTTTTGCCGGTTTTTGTCTGTCTGTTTGTAAGTAAGTAAATGATTTATAAAGCGCCAAAGTCTCAGAAAGAATCAGGGCGTCTGTGTGTTAGCAAGATAACTCAAAAAGTTATGGACGGATCTTTCTGAAATTTTTACAGTATGTCGAGCATGGCATAAGCTACCAGTGATTCAATTTTGGGGGTGATCCGGCAGGAATCCTGGAGTCTAGATCACTTTGAAATTTTCATCACCATTGCGTTAAAGGGGGCATAAGCGAACCGCTGCAAAACCGAAGATGGTGACGCCTTGCTTTGCCTTGGCGGAGGTACCTGCGGGCTATGACTGCTTTTTAGTTTTGATCTATCTTCAGCCATTTCGTCGCAAATCAGTGTTGAAATGTGCGCTGCATCCAAAAATTGCTAAAACATTAACTAAAACCCCCTGTTGGGGGGTTCAGGGTCATTCAAGGTCATCGATGTTGATAAATCTAAAAAGTCTGTCACCAGTGCTTGTTACGATAAGCATGTATGTACCTATCTGCAACCGTTTCCACACTAAACGAGCCAATAACGGCAAAATAACGTCTTTTCAGGGGGTACTCCTCTTTGACGCTCTCATCCGAGGGAAACCCCCGCACCCAGAAACACCAAATTTTATCCCGAAAAACTAGAGTCCTTGGGGCAGACCACGGTGAAGATTTCGTGATCCTAGCTTGCACCGTTTTGACACAATATAGCAGTGTGACAGACAGACGGCCAGACAGACAGACGGGCGCCCGGGTCATGGCTAAGACGCGCGAAGCATTCTGCTATCGCGCGTAAAACAACAAAAGCTCTGCTAACGCAATCGGGAACGCGCAACAGCTGCGGTGCATGTTTGAAAGCCCAGTAAAACAAAGTCTAAGGCAGTCGCCAGAGGGCGCCAGACGACAGGCGGCTACAGTGTCTATAGTGTTTTACTCGTACTCACCAAAGGGCGTGACGTATCTTCCTCAGCCAACGCCGTATCGGTTGGATACCGCAAATTTTTCTTACCCCCTAGTGACCCCTTTCGAATTTATGGAAAAGCTTTACTGATCCCGACACTAGAGTCTTTCGCGCAGCCGACGGTGAAGATTTTGTGATCGTAGCTTGACTCATTCACTCGTGTGACAGACGTACAGACAGAATTGCAATGGCTAAGACGCAGTAGCTGATGTTGCGCGTAAAAACGATAGCCTAAATTAGTTTCGCCTCTTACCTCGGCTTAATGCTTAATGTAGTACGGCTGAAACTAGAGCGAGAGCGAACTTTGTTTAGTTTCAATCCAACCATGTGATCAATAATGTGGAAAATTTTAAATTTAGATGCACTTCATATAATATTTAGTTCGATGCCTGAGTTTTTGTATCGACCGATCTAATGGCTCTGCTTAGGGTTTTTGGTATCAGCGTCAATGGCACGGTATTTTTAGTTTAAGTTTTATAAAAGGTAGGTTCTGTAAACTGTGAAGGTGTTTTTGCCATAATTTCAGATATCGATGACTGTGCGTCGTTTCCGTGTGGCGTTGATAACGACTGCGATGACAAGGTCAATGGCCACACGTGCATATGTAGAACTGGATATGCCCCTGACAACACCAGCACCCACTGCTACGGTTTGACACAATTTTCACCATGTATACAACCATTGGCGTCGTGGCAGGCGGTCACTCCATAATTTTTTGGGCTGTCGGAAAATTCTCCGAAAATATTTTTCTTGTCTATTTACGACTGAAGGACCCCAATTTAAGATAACTTTAGGAAGAACGTTGAAATTTCAAGCACCCGTAATCTTTGGTGTCAGAAATTAATATTGCCTGTCAGAAAATTTCCACATCGTGTGCCCTGCCAACTTTTTAACCCACGATGCTGCTGTATAAAAGTACACCGTGCCCCAACTTCCAATACTAGTGATAACTACACAGATGAATTAGTCTAAAATCGTTGGCAAATTTTTCATAACATTTTCAACATCTACAGAGACAATCATTCTGAACAGCAAAAAGTCATAGCTTATGGCATAGCGCAAGCTTTTTGGCGTGGGAGCCATGGCCAAAAAATGCAAACACAAGTGCACTAAACAGATAAAATATGCAATATTTTGTGCAATAAAAAACATGGCAGATTATTTTACTTAGTTCCGAGTTACTATATGAGAACAAATAGGGAGGTTCGAATCAACCGGTATGTCAAGCTTGCCTTTCTCCACTCACCGTGAAGCATATTTTGATAGACTGCACCCGTTACAGTGCAGCACGTTAGAAATATCTTGGAGTGGATACACTCAAAGACGTTTTTGAAAATGTTGCACCTCTTAACATCATCGCTTTTGTTAAATATATTAACTTTTACAATCAAATAATGTTGCTTTTATATTAGCCTTTATATTAGCTTAATAGCCTGAATCCTAGCAAGCTTTTAAACTTTGCTTTTGATATGCATATTAACTGCTTTTAACTGTTTTAACCAGTTATGGCACTGAATGTCTTATTTTGTGCTGATATGCCGTTAAGAAATTACTCACTCACCCCTCAGCGGTTCGAGTCCAAGTCCGAAGTCACAAAGGTTCGTGGTTTTTTTCTTGAAAAAAGTGGAAACCAAAAACCTTGAACTTTTCTGGCTAAACTTCATAGAATAAGTCAACATCAGTCAGTTACAGTTATACAGTGCTGAAACGGCCTCATTTTCAGACGGCAAAAAACTGGCAAAATTCGAGATATGTGGCAAAATTTGTGACAACATTTGCACATTTTGACGAACGAAAAATGCATTTTGGCGGCAAAAACCTTTAAAGCTTAATGATAGGAATGAAAATGGGAATTGGGAATAGTAGTATCGGGAGAAAATGGGAATAGGCTTAGGTGTAACAAGTTGTCATCGGAATAAAAGATACGAAAGTGGAAATGACTACATAGGAATAGAAAGGAATGGGGACCGTGAAAACGGTGAAAGTCGATTCCGCGCATGTGTAATTTATATTGCCGTTTTTCAGCTGCAGTTACAATTTCTTTCACTGTTGTGGTCTTCGTTTTTTTTCAGAGATAGAGAAGTGTGAGCCTAACCCGTGTTACAACAACGCAACATGCAAAAACGATCGAATACGATTCAAGTGCATCTGTCCGAGCGCTAGTGAGACAAACACCACAGTTGTTGGTCTCTTGTGCAACGAAAGTCAGTTTTACACCATATTTTACCACTATGCACTGTAAACTGTTACGTTTGCACGTACAGCCAACTATAGAACGTAGTCTGGTGGCATAACGGTTAAGATGCTGGATAAATAAACTATCTCGATATATAACCGACACCAGTGGTAAGTCAACTCAGCTTTCCATCCCTAAGGGGTAGATAAATCGAGTACTGGTCTGCCTGCCCAGGGATAAGGCGGGGCACGTTTACCTGTGTCGGGTGGTAGTGGGGAGAGTTGCCCTAAATGGAACACTTAAGCGGAAATGAAAATAGTGCGTTTCCAACTCCTTATTTTTAAGGTTGTATACATAGATGTAAAAAACATTTTTTAATGTTTTTTTTATAAAAATGTAAAAAAAAATGTTGTTTTTTGATGTTTTTTTAATTTTTTATGTTTGTTATTTTTTTAACGTTTTTGTGCTTTTTAATATAGTGTTTTTTGTTCTTGTTAAAACATAAACGTACAAAATTACAAATATGATTTATTTGTTACGGGCAAATTGCGTAGCTGTTTTTTGATCTGTACATTTAGTACATTTCGGTTTCTAGTCTTTACAAATGGTAAGTTTTTGTTTTTAATCATCTGACTTAAGATATTCTTTGCATGTATAATGACGGAAAAAGTAGCGATTGGAAACATCTGCAGTTTAATGTGTTTTATGCATTTTTAATCATGTTTTTTTTACTAAAGTGAAAAGAATCAAGTTTGTAATGTTTTTTTTATTTGCAAATCAATGTTTTTAACATCTATAAACTTGTATTTGTGCAATACATGCACAAACATTACCAATAGTCATTTAACTTACAAAAATTATGCTAAAGCATTGCAGGAAAACCAAGAATTTTGCAAAGTTCTAGCAACACAGCCATTGTTTACATCACATTATCGCTCATACACCCGACACCGATAAACATCTAGTGTGCACAGCATTAGCGGCTTCGAAGTCACTTCAAAAATACGGCGTGTGCCATCCTCACTACTGGTACTGCATTTAAGGTCGTATCAATCAAAAATCAACAATCGTCATTGACTACAAATCGAGTCGATAACACACACCATTTTCACCTAAAATCGAAAGCGAAACCACAGTTGTTCGAGTGATGTCCATTAGGCCTATTCAGGTGTTCATAACAATAATATTTGTTTTTGAACCACGCCTAGATTGGTTCTAAACTGTTGTACTAGTTTTCCTGCTCTTGTGATAGGCCTAAACGATGTGCGAGAGTGAAACGTTAAGGTGGTAACTAGTTTTTGACGCGCTACAGCTATGCTACAGTAGACGTCTATGGCACGGGTTGTCGTCTGTCGTCCGTCTCTATAGGTAACGAATGTATTGTGGCTAACGATTAGGTCTTAATGGAAGATTTTTTGCACGCGTAATTAAACGTGTCGAGGCTTTTTGTGTACAAAATATAAGCGATGCAGTGCAAGGAGAACATTTTCGAATTTGAAGTTGAATGGAGATGGTAGCAAAAAAGCCTTTTTTAACGAAAAACTGGCCACATCTCGGAAATGGCGAGAGATAGGGCTAAGGTTACTATTAATTACTAATGAAAAATGGTTTGTAAATGACATGAAAATCATTGACCTTATAGATGACCTTAAATGTCAGTTCGCGTTATTGTGGCTAAACGGTGCGAGATAGGGCCAAGGTTGCTATTTATCACTCATAGAAAATCACATACGCCCATTCAGATGATATAAAAATCATCGACCATCATGACGTTCATCGACCATAAAAATCATGACGTTGAAAGTCGGTACTGCAACAGTAACTGTATAGGCTGTAGCGCGTCTTCACTGGCAACAGCTGGGCTATTTTGTTAGTTTTTGTGGCAGAAAAGTGTATAGATACTAAGAATTGCATAGCCTAACACTACACCGACGCCATTAACATCAGATTTCTATTAAAATGTAATATATTACAGCAGTTTAAACGTTTGCTAAACGTTTTGCCTAACCATCTAATGATTAATGTTTGAACAGCGGTGTCGACAGAGCCAGAAGGATATCCTTTGATAACAGGAATGAGGCCAAGGAAAGGCATTACGGCTGGCGGGTCACGGATTACGTTTTATGGCAGGAATTTGAACGCTTTTGATCATCTCGGAGCACGTTTCGAACCTGCCAATAATACCGGACTACCTCCGCTCTATGGCTTCGCTTTGTCGTTTTACAACAGGTCATAAGATTTGCGTTATTTTTTTCACGTCTGATGCAAAGAACGACATTGCAAAACAAATCGATTACACATTATTGACATTAGTACGGAATGGCGGAGTTGTCGAAATGCGATTTCGAATTACTAAAATTAGTTCAACGGAGTAATTTTGTGAGTTTTATATGGTACATGCCTTAAACTAAAAAGTTAGAGATTTTCAAAAGACACTTTCTTACGCCGAAACGGAAAACAGTACGTCAAACTCTACTTCACATTTCTGGTTGAATGCAAAGCAGTGATATTTGAATTAAATCAAAGTCAAAGTCAAGTGATTTCTGGAAGTCAAATGTCATTGATGCGGAATCAAAAGAAAAACGGTACGAGATATCGTTTTTTTAAACTTTTTTGTTATTCGTGATAACGGTTAAAGTTTGAAAAACGAATTAACGGCATATACACCATGGACTACTCCATAATAGTAATTTAGACGTCTATGCATACACGGACCCTTGTCGCTACCGCACAAGCCGTGATGCGCTAGATTAAACTGATAGCTTGTCTGCCATTTTTTGATTGTCCATTGTTATGTGGGTTAGCACCTTCCTAGGGATGTATCGTTAGGTGGGTTTCTTTGAAGTGGCCGGCGGCGGGCACGCGGTAGGTCAGCCTATTGCGGGCGTGACAGTTGTAGGGGACAGCCAATAGCTGGTCAATGCTGAATTAGGCTATACCCGGCTATTGCTTAGTGTATGTGCTTATTTATTCCGGTCTGATTTTTGCACAGCATTCGAGTTACTGTTCCAAACTCTATACTTGTAAGCGCATGCTTCACGCGTGTTTAAGGGAATATACAGGGTGGGCCAAAAACCGGACCTGTTTGAGCTTTGATAACTCAGCGACAGTTAGTGATAGAAAAACGTGTGATACGTCAAAAGTTTCAGAATGCTGTAAAAAATTAACGACAAATTTGCATATTGAAAAATGTAAATATTTTGCCTGATTTGCATAAATATTCGTCACCCACTAAATTCTGCCAAATTTGACTGTAGCACATGGATTTAACATGGACATTTGAGCTTTTATAAATTAGCGATGTTTATTGATGGAAAGGCGCGTAATATGCCAAAAGTTTCAAAATTGTGTGCAGAAGAAGTGTACAAATTGCATGTCTCATTATTTGAATATTCTTTGCCTAATTTACACAAATCTGTCCTACCCCTAAAATCATGCAAAATTCGCAGTAACGCATGAATTGAAGTTGATTTTCATTCAGCATACAGTGAAATATCAACAATCATTAACACATACGTTGAGTTTAGATGAAATTCGACATAAGCAGTTGCCCAGCTTTTGCATTCATAACCGCCATCAGTCTTTTTAGGCAGCTGATCGATCGCTGGAATCGATGTGTTCAGGAACAGCTGAGCCCAGCATTCGATTAGCACACGTTTTGGCTGGTCAGTTACTGAGATTTTGTGACCATGTTATCTGTTGCAATGCCCCCACACTGAATAATTCACAGAATTTAAATCTGGACTTTTTGGCAGTGAGTTTCTGAGTTCAGTGAACTCGGGCACATGGGAGTGCAGACAAATGCCTAATTTCAAGGATAATGATGATTTTGGCAAATTAGGCAAAGAATATTTAAATGATTTGCTATTCAAGTTCGGCCCTTTTTGTCTACAACATTCTAAAACTTTTGACATATAACACGCCTTTTTATGGGAAACCATCGCTGAGTTATCAACGCTGAAACAGGTCCGGTTTTTTATGGCCCAACCTGTATACGAAAACTGTTTGGAAGAGCAATTTGTTCACCATGAACGTTAGCAAGGACGTTAGAAGTTTAAAGACAAGGTTGAGTATAGGCCTAATACGCTGAATTGGATTGAAAGAACGTGACTCTATAGCTTAAAAGTGCTGGTCCAGTGTAGAATTTGCTCAGTCTAGAAGTTTAAAGGGTATGTTAAGAAGGTATGGCGTTGCGCTGCATTGAAAAAACGTGACTCTGTAGTTTAAATGTGAGTCCAGTCTAGAGTCAGTCCAGACACTGTCGGTTCACCTGCTGAACTCATTTACCCCGCCCTCATCGTGGCTAGACAGTCGCGACGCGCAACACGCCCCGCCCTTAACCCACGTAACGATACTACTCAGGGATGAAAGAAAACCCACATAACGTGCAAATCGTTAATTGTATCGTGGGAGGTGGCTTTGTCACCAGGCATTTGCGCTGGGCGCAGTCGCAGAGTGTTGGAGACGATTACCTGATCGTGCTGTCGCCGACGGCGCCGAACAGTTCGTACGAGGACATCGAGCTGACGGTAGAGGTTGAATACAGCAATTTTCGACCGATCAACAGCACTGTCCCGCTCACCTTCAGATACGCTGGCAACCCGGACATTAACGACCTTACACCCAAGAGAATCAGAAACAGGTGAATAAATGAAAAAATGCATGAGTTTATTTATTTTGTTAGCACACACGGACAATGTAGGCTACAAAAGACGACACAAGGAAATGTTGATAAAAACATAGCCTACCACTAACAAAAATAAGAAAAAAGTAGGCTATACTGTTATAAGTTAAGTTTAAACATTATGATGTCAACACGTTTTTAAAGTTATACAATATGGTAATACACTGTAGGGCATAAAAAAACAACCAAAATTATATCGATCGTAACTTAAAGATGGATCATCGGATTTTAATAATTTTTGGTACAAGTATTTCTGACACAACTGGCCATCAAATGACCATTTATGTTTCCGTCGCGCCAAACGTTTCTTTCTGCACTACTTGCGGAAAACGAAACAAGCAAAATATTTTTTATTCAATGCAATATCATTATTTGATTAAAATAGCGCACATTTAGTGGCGTATTTAGGATTTGGCAAAGGGGGGAGTATGGCGAGCGCGCGGAGCGCGAGCCTATAACGGGGGTCTGGGGGCGGAGCCCCGAGCGGGGTCCAGGGGCAGAGCCCCTGGTCAGGGTCAGGGGGGCGAAGCCCCCCTGAAGCTGAAACACTTTTTGCTTCTGAATGTTCAATAAAAACCGCAAATTCGCTTATTTTTCTTAAATTTGTAAACGCAAAAGACCATCAAACATTGTTTAATTTTGCAATTTTTGCTGGAAAATGGCAAAAAACGCACCTTTTCATATAAAGTCGCCTGTAAAAAATTTTCATGGTCAGGCCAAAGGGTGAGGGGCATCGCACCGTCCCCCTTAATTACGCCACTGCGCACATTTGGCACGTATTGTCCAAATTTCTAGCACTTTGGTTGACAATTCATCCAATTGTCCAGTTGTGCAACTGCTGACAGTAAATATTTGAATTATCGGCCATTTGTGTAAGCACAAGCAGGGAGATGCTTTCTGGTTGCGTTAAAGCAGTGTTGATAATGTTTTGCTTCAGACTTCGACCAGTCGCTTCTTGAGTCCCATAAACTCGCTGCTGCATAGCACTACAAATACTATCGAATGAACTGTGATCAGGGCTGTTAAGGGCTACGTATCTGAAATGATTAAATTTACTGACTTTTTTGTCTTTCTATCTCGTGTTGCATTTGTTCTGTTACCCCAGGTAATGCAGCAACAGATGACAGGTCAGCTGGGCATTTAAACGGCTATTTAATGACCAGTTATGTCAAAAATTTCGTACTAAAAACCATTGAAATCTTATTATCCTTCTCCAAGTTACTATCAGTAATGTCACTGATGTTTTTTGCCTTTTTTTGTTTATTTTAACGCCGATTTTGTGTGTTTTGTTTTCCCCAGGTAGTGCAGAAACAAACGTTTGCAGGGGCGTATCCAGAATTTCATGTTAGGGGGGCGTGAAGTAAGAGGGTCTAAGGGACGGAAGTCCCCCAGAAGCTGAAGTTTTTGTGTATAAAAGCATGGATTTTTTTGGCACTGGTTGTAAGCTAGAGATTTTTCGTGGGGTAGCAAATTTAGAGAGTATTTCCCGGCTCTTACCTTTTCTTTTTACCATTCCTTTTTCTCTTTCCCCTTCCTGTTTTCATGTTTTTTCTTTCCATATCCTTTTTTCCTATTTTTTTCTTTCTTTCTCCTTTTTTTTCTTAAAAGTAAGATCCCTAAATTCCAGCTAAAAACTGAGGGAGCGCTGTCAGCGAGCCCCATCCGAAATTATATTGGTGCATTACAACTTTAAAATGTTAAGATCTGCTTGGCAAAAGTTAAATTATTTTTCTGAGGATCAATTGATCAAACTTAGTGCAGTGTAAACGATATAGGCAAACGAAGGCGGCGCTGCAAATTTAAAAGTGGGGTAGAAATAATCAGCGAGCGAAGAGAGCAAAAAAATTTTTCGAGCTGTTGTGTGCAGAATCACGTTAACTATGCAGCACGTCTTTTAGGCAGCCTGCATTAAGCCTGTTTGGCGAGTTTAGGGGGGCGCCGCGCGCGCCCCCTCTAAATCCGCCCATGGTTTGGTGCGACGGGAACACAAATGGTCATAAATGGGCGGTAGGCGTGGTGTAGTGGTAACGCGTCTGATCCGATCAGCGAAGTTACTGTACGCCGGGCCCGGTTAATACTGCGATGGGTGACTGCCTGTGGGCAGGTAAACCATCTCGGGATGTAACCAACCGCCTAGGTCAACTCAGCCTTCCATCCCTCCGGGGTAGGTAAATCGAGTACCGTCCTATCTGGCTGGGGTTAAGGCGTGGCGTGTTCACCTCTGTCGGGTGGCAGGTAACACTTTGTGATCCCATATGACAAGTGACGCTCCGTAGCTCTGAGATGGGTTCTCTCATTAGGAGCTATATGCGACCTTTAACCTTTTTTCTTTTCGATGACCAGTTCTGTAAGGAATAGTTGTACCAAAATTATCAAAATCTATCATCCGTCTTTAAGTTACGATCGATATAATTTTGGTGTGTTTTTATGCCCCACAGTGTAGAATAGATTATACAATGTGGTTATTCGAATGTTAATGTTTATAATGTCTTTAAATATTGGGGGATGAAACCTTAGATAATAATTGTACGAGTTTGTGCTTAAAGATCTCTAAACTTTTCAGTGACTATACGCTCAAATACTAACAAACACCGTCGAGTGTAAGAGTTTGAACATACAGCGTGCGGCAAAAAAAATCCCCTAAAGCTTTGTTTGTCATTTTTTAAAGAAACGACTTGTGATTTTAACGCACTTGTTTCGTGTTTATACTTAGGTAACAGCTGGTTGTTGGCTTCGATCTCGTGTCGCCTGTCAGATGCATGCGTGAGCTTAGTATTTTAATTGACGCTGACCTGACGATGCGTACTCAGGTTACTCAGACATGTTTGAAGTGTTTTGCCGCTCTTTGACAGCTATGAAGCATACGTCGGTCAATGTCAAACGACGTGTTGCAGTCGCTCTTCGTGGCACTGATGTTTTCCAGACTCGACTAGCCTACGGTGCTGGTGTATCGCTGTCTCCGCGGCTCTGCACCCGGCTATCTGGCTTCAGATCTGCTGCAGTGCGTGTCACACCTCAACGCACGTCGGCGACTGCGCTCTTCAACTACGTCAGCGCTGGTCGCTCCACGGCGTCCATGCACTGTGCGTTCTACCATTGGCGACCGCACCTTTCCAGCGACTGCTGCCTCGGTCTGGAACAGTTTGCCGGAGTCAGTCCGATCATCGCCGTCGTTGCAAGTTTTCCGCAGCAGACTGAAAACCGAACTTTTTGCTCGGTCTTACAGCTACTCTGACTAAGAGCGCCTCATTGCACTGACTACTTGGCGGTAGGCGTGGTGTAGTGGTAACGCGTCTGATCCGATCAGCGAAGTTACTGTACGCCGCTACACGTGCACATCTTATACCCGTGCATTTTTCGTTTTGCGCACGTTTTGCAAATGACGAATTAGTTACAGGAAAAATTAGTAACTTTGTCGCAGTCCTTTGGCAATGCTACGTAAACATAAAAAGGTAATAAAGCCGAAAAATGTCGCGTTATATTAAGTTCAAGCTGTTGTTGCGAAACTTGCAAAAAACTTCGGCGGAATGTCATTAGGAGTTGAGCGGAGTGTTTGTTTGTTGTGCAGCGGCGGAGTGCATCTGACAGTGATTGGATCAAATCTGAATCTGGTGGAACGGCCACAGATGAACGTGTCCAGGATAATCACATACGCCGACGGAAATACTGAACACAATTACACTGTTGTGGTAGGCGCACGCATAGATGTTAAAACATTTTTAATGTTTTTATAACAGTTTAAAACATGTTTTTTTGTTTTTAAAATATTTTTGACGGCATGTTTTTAATCTTTAAAAATGTTTTTAATGTTTTTGTTTTATTTTTCATGTCGGGTTTTTGTTCTTATTAAAAATAAACATACAGAATTATAAATATGATGCATTTCTCATGAGCAAATTGCGTTTAGTCCTGTTTTCGATCTGTACCATAATCACGGTTATACATAATAACATTCAGTACATTCCTGTCTTCAGTCTGCACAGGTTTTTGTTTTAACATGCTATTGTGCTAAATGTTGCTCAATTTTTTGTGTATGTGTTTTACATGTTTTTTTATAAAAATAAAAAAATGTCTTTTATTTGCAAATTAATGTTTTAAACATATATGGGCCTGGGTGTTTACACGATCCAGCAAACGTCCAGCAGACATCTAGCTGGCTCGTCCATCATAACATATAGCAGCAAACGTCCAGCATTAGCACGTGTATTTTGAATACTTTTGCTGCAAGTTTGCTGGACGTTTGCTGGATCGTGTAAACACCCCATAAGAGGTAACTGTTGATGTAATGACGCGTATAGAGAGTAGTCCCCGGAACCGGTTTTTACTGAACCGAAGCCTTAACGGCTGGCTTAGAGGTTTAAACCGTTAAGATGTCTGTCACTGGTAGTAATTTCTGAGATCCAACGGCAACAACTTTTAGCTTATTTGTAACGACATACGATATACTGCTATTTTTTAATTAGTCACTTACGTGCATTATAAACTACTGCTTCACTCCTTAATAGGCTTAATCACTACATTGCACTGTGAGGCATAAAAACACCAAATTTTTTCACCATAACTGAAAGAAAAGTGATCTAATTTCAATAAGTTTTGGTACGAATATTTCTGATACAACTGGCCATCAAATGACTGTTTAGTTTCCCACCTCACCCATTGTCTGTTTTTGCACTACCTGAGGAAAGAAAACGAACAAAATATTGCACTTTTAACCACTTTGGTATTATTGCTTAATCAAAACAACACACAAAACACATTTTGTCCATAATTTCATCCTTTTAACTAATAATTTGTTTAATTGTTCATTTTAGCTGCTTATAAAAATGTTTTAAATGTTGGCCCACGAACATGGGCTCAGCTCGTAGACACTTTCTTCATTCGTTGATAGCAGGGTCGATAACATTCTGCTGTCAATCCAGACTTTACCAGTTGCTTCTTGAATTCATCAATATTCCTTAATGTTAGGCCTATTTAATAGACGTGCTGCTGCACAACAGTCAAATCTTGTAATTGATTGGCTGTTGGTGGCCACATATCCGGAAAGATGAAATTTTATAAAGCTATTGTTGATTTTAATGCATATTTCATCTTTTCTGTTTTACCTAGGTAGTACAGAAACAGATATTGGGCGAGGTGGAAAACTGAACGGACATTTGATGGCCAGTTGTGTCATAAATATGTGTACGAACAATTATTAAAATTGGATAACCCTTCTCCAAGTTATGGTAAAAAAATTGGTGTGTTTTTTATGCCTCACAGTGCGTGAGTTCATGTTTCGTCGAGAAGTAGGATTATCGCTTCGGTCGACACTTTCTCTTAGAATAAATACCAAGATAATCGGAAACATGAACTGAAGTTAGAATTCGGTGTTATCTTTCTTTTATGAACCAACATTTCCGATTATCAACCAGATAAGAAGAAAAATAATCGGAAACGGCAGCTAACACCAACGTTAATCCGAGCATTACCGATTAACACCAGACAGCTCCAATGCAAAAGAATAGGCGTAATTTCTTAATCCCTAGCGATTAGAAACTTTCTAATCGGTTTTCAGTTGATCTATGGATAAGAAGTAAGTTAATCGGATTCAGTTCTTTGCGGATGTCAGATTAAGCGGATGTCGATTAGAAAAAAAGATAATCCCACTTTTCGACGAAACATGAACTCACGCAGTGTGGTAGCTACTAGCGCATGGTTTGCTTTGCTATGTGCCTTTCATCAGACCTCCGCCGCAGCTCATTGCAGTGTAGCATTATGATGGGATGAATGCACCAAGCTGACGCTACGCCCCGTTCTCTAAGCGGTAGCTGAGCGTCTTGTTACGTTGACTGTTTCAGGACTGCAAGCCTGGCAGTGAACGGAGCATGACTTGCTATGTGCCGTTCATCAAACTGCCGGGGGAGCTGATCACGGCAAACAGCAGCGAAGAACAACGTGATTCCGCCGCCAAGTTGAGAAAACGTCGTGACGTCACGGAATACGACAACGGCGGCGGATGGAACTTACTGTGGCCGTTTCTACGGGCGCTCAGCTGGCCAGCAAATTACGTCTGGGAAAATCCAAGGTTTTGTAAAGAAACATTTATGTCTTCTGTGTTTGTTTTTTTCGGTTTTCTGGGTTTTTTTTGGTAGAAAGAAAACAGGACATTTAGGTGGCCAACAAATCACTACTGGAAAACCAAAATTTTCAGCAATAAAAAAACTTGTTTACCTTTCTACGTTTTTGAGTTTTTCGTGAGGGTTTTTTTGCCCACAAAGAAAATCAGACACTATTTTTGAAGTCCAAAGAAAAACGCTGAACACGTCAAATTTTTGGCCGTTGATTGAACGACGTGACGTCATAACTCACAAATTACGACTAAGTTGCATTGCAAGCAAATGAAAAAAACTTAAATTTTTTTTTACAAAATCCAAAAAAGCCAAAAAACGATTGAAATGAGGAATTATATTATTTTTTTTAATTTTAAATCGCAATGTACAACACAATTAATAAAAAAACCATGAAAACCATAACATTTGGACTTTCGAGGTCTTAGGTTTTTAAATTCTATAAACCTTACAAATTCCACGACGCATAAAACATTTAAAAACCAAAAAAATAATTTTTTGAAATTTTTATGTGGTTTACATGCGCGACAGCAGAATGTTTTGCACTTTTATAGCAATGGCCTGGGCGTCTGTCCGTGTGTTCGTCCGTCTGTCACACTGCTGTATTGTATCAAAACGGTGCAAGCTAAGATCACGAAATCTTCACTGTAGGCTGCCCCAAGGACTATTTTTTTCTGACGAAATTTCGTTCCTCTGGGTAAAAGGTTTCCCCTCAAACGAGTACGTGAAAGCGGGGGTATACCCTAAACATTTTTTTGCCGCTATTGGCTCGTTTAACGTAAAAACGGTTGCAGATAAGCACAGTTATAGTGCTTATTATATATAACAAGCATTGGTAACAAACTTTTAAGGGGTATCTACCTCGATAACTTTAAATGACCTTGAACTCTTAAAGTGAAGGTTTTTAGTCATTTTTTGCGATTTCGGGCTGCGACACACATTGTAAGAGTGAACTGCGCCGAAATGACTGGAGATATACCAAGACAATTTGCATCAAACGTAAATTTTAGCAGTTCAAATCTCGACCTTTTAGGTTCAAGGAGGCCTGCACACGTGAGCGTTAAACAGGAATACCCTTATAAAAGTGGCGATTTTACCGATATTGGCTCGTCTAGTGTAAAAACGGTTGCATATAGGCACAAATATGCTGCTTATCATAACAAGTACTAATGACGTGCGTTTTAGTGGTATTAACATCGATAATCTTGAATGACCTTGAACTCCAAAAATTAGGGTTTTAGTAATTTTTTTGCGATTTTCGGCTGCAGAAAATTGATTGAGACGAAATGGATAAAGATAGACCAAGACAACATGTGAACAATAACTACTATAGGCTCTCGCGCGTCTTACGAGCATTAGCTCAATTTTTTTGGTTATTTTCTTAAAGTTAAAAACTTAATTCTCCAGTTTTAGTGCAAAAATTTAAAAACGAAGGCTTATTAGGTTTTCGTATGCTAAAAACCTAGGTTTTTCAAACAAATGTTTCAGTCGTGCAGCGAACAGAGTCAGTCGACGGAAGCGTGCTCCAGTGGCGTTTATAAGCAGCGCCAACGTTTCAATGAAGATGTACCTCGGTTTTATCATGGACAAACTTACGTCCTTTCGTAACATAAGCAAGACGAGGCCGAACATAGGACTCCAGCTGATTCCTTACTACTTCGAATGCGACCACACGCCGCGATCCTTCGACCCAAGCGTCAATCCATTGATCAAAATCAAGGTAAAGGGGATGTCAGACGAACGACAAAATCGGCCGATTTTATCTGCCGACAAAATCGCCCGACAATAATCTGTCGTGTGTCATGCAAAAATCGCCCGATTTCGTCGGCCGACAAAATCGCCCGATTTTTGTCGGCCAAGATAGAGCATGTTCTATCTTCGACGATTTTGTCGGCCGACTTTTCGTAGGCCTATATCGGACTACAAATTTTGTTTATGTTGCCATGGTGATTGTTTAAAACGGAAGATCAATATTTATTTTATTGTGTTTGTTATTATTTTCGTTCATTAGATGCAGAAAAAAGTAATGCAAGTAGTATTTTGCGATCTGCATTCAGCTGTTGTGCTAGCTGATAACGTATGAAGTAGCAAACAAAACTATCGGCCGTGTGTCATGGTTCACCGATTTTGTCGGCCGATTATGTTGGGCAATTAGACCACGCCCACAAAAGTCGGCCGATTTTGTTGTTCGTCTGACATCGGCTTAAGTCGAGTTTATGCTGTTTTTAGCCGACCGTACCAGCACCGGTCACGTTTAATGCTACGACGTGGCGTTTGTCTGTCTCTATCTGTTGTCTGATTTGATCTGATTTGATTTGGTTGTTTAGTCAGCACTCGGCAGGGCCCCCAAACAGGAGCATCGCACTGACGGGCCGCGGTGTGTGAACAGCTTGCCCGGAGTTGTTATCTGACAGTGGAATGACCGGGAGTTGAACCCGTGACCTCACGATCACTGAGTCCGACACGCTAACCATTAGTCTATCAAGCCACATACGTTTGTAACATGGTTAGAAGATAACCAAGATCTGTAACATATGTACTGTGGCTAAACGGTACGTCGCAGAATGTCGGTTATCGTAACGTTAGTAATTTTCTATAGACGGTCAGTAGTAACCATGTCGCTATCTGCAGCGGTTTGGCTGCAATTTGCAGCGTAGATATTTGGAAAAGTTATGCCGTAAGTCTGCTATATCAAGTATATCAAGTTTTATATTTCGGGCGCAGGCAACGAAATGTTAAAAATGTCGGATTCGGACCATTATGGGCGTAGGCTGCGAGTGTGTGCCAGGAGTACGGTCAGCTGTCTCAGTTTAGTTCAGTTGCGTTCGGCGACACGAACAGGCGATAATTCAGTTCAGTTCTTTTCCGTTCAGTTTTTTACCGTTGCTTTCTTTGCAAAATGGTTAGAAGATAACCAAGATCTGTAACATATGTACTGTGGCTAAACGGCAACCTGACGCAGCGGCGTCGTGGATTAAAAGAGTAGGCAGGGTAGTGAACAGCAGTTTTCCGTTAAACAGCTACGGGTGATAATAGTTTTAATTTTGCCGCTAGGCTAATTTTTTAAATGTGGCATTTTGAGTAACATTTTTTGAACAGGAAAAAGAAATCTTCCGACAATCCAAAATTTAGCGCTCCCGGCCCCCGCCCCTGCCGCAACGCTAGTGGCTTTGCACATGCAGAGAATGTTCTGACAGCCCATAATTTAGGGGTAACTGGTAAGGGCAGTTGGCTCTTTTCTCTTTCCTTCCACGACGCCACTGGCTGTGTACACGCGTTTACACAGTTTGTATTATGCCAGTGCAGGCGGCGGAAGGAGTAAACTTCATGGACGGTGTGTCAAAGGAGGACTTCAAAATCGTCGTCGAGTCGACGTCCAGTTGCGTGATCGAGGATTTGACGTCGAATCAGATTGACTGTCGGCCACCGGTGCATGCGCCAACGCCAGATCTGCGCTTTCCATATAACGAACTGTCCGTGCTTGACTGCCACCGTGATAACAGCCTTTACGTACAGGTAGGCTTAACGATAGAGACCAACTTTTACCGTCTTGATTATCATTAATTGTACATCACAGGCTGAACGGTAGTTCAAGGTCTGTGTTAGCGACGACTTCACTTTCCTATGAAAAAGCCTAAAATTTCACCCCCTACAGAATCAAACCCCCTGACGCAAATTGATCACATGGGCGCCGAGACCCGTCGTGCGAAATTTCATGCACATCTGTCCGAGGGAGGCTTCTCCACAAATAACTGAAATATACGCAAAATTTTCATTCATGTATACTTTTTTCAGAAATTCACCTACAGGTTAGGCCGTTAGACCTTTCGGCGGATTTTTGCGCGCGATGGCTCAAACGATGCAGTCTCATGCAGGAATGTGCTTTTCCGTGGTCAAAAAAATTGAAATACATATTTAACATATTTTTTCAAAAAAATTAAAAATACAATGGCGCTTAACTGTTTTCGATGTGCTAGTCTTTATGTTGTTAGTAAGTGTATTGACCGATGTTTTGTACAATTATATTTGTATAAATGTATTTAGACAGCTATGACTTTGTCGCAAGGACTAAGACAAGGACAAAGGCTTAATTTTCGTTCTGAAGGAGTCCCTAAGGACATGGATCAGGACAAGGATTAACATCACTGGTAGTTATACCAAGTTTACCAAACTTGGTAAAGGTAAAGGTAAAAATGTTGCATCGAGCAGGCACACGGGTATACGGCGCGTGGGCGGGTGCTGGACTGCTGATCTCACTGGCGGGTCAGCTCACAAAGTCTGTTGCTCATGACCAGTGCGACGCCGGACCTACGGTTACCTTCTCAGCCGCGGGACATCATTGCCATTTGGCACGCACCAAATTACACTGCTTGGTGATATACAGGGTGGTCACACAATAAAGGTACGGTGGGTGGAAGAACTTCACGTTTACGCGCCATAAATTTCTGCTTGTAACAGTGAAAGAATGGTTAAAATCGGTGCTGAATTACCGAAGTTATCCCAAAATAAAACTGGGTATCCGTTTTTTGGACCACCCTGTAGGCACGTGGCGATTCATAAACAACATGATCAGACTTGTTACGTGGTAGCGGCCGAGAGTTGAACTCGCGACCTGACGAATCCAATGATCAATGCAGGATCTTGATTTTCCTGAAGGATGGGGGTTTAACAAAATTTGTTGAAAGTCATGGCGCCACACTGGCGAAAAAGTAAGCTTAGCTCAGTTTTTATTCCTCATGTGTGTCCCAAATCCCAAACTCCCAATAGGTGGTTGACAGTGATCCACAAAGTAGCCCAAAAAGTAGCACATATCAGATGGTGCCAAAGACAAATGTTATAGACAGTGACGTAATCAGGATCTGGAGGTAGGGAGACATTTAGTGGTTGGATGTGAGGAGAGGTATGGAAAGAAGACTGTGCCCACTTTCCAAAAAATTTTCCGATTTTGCTGTGAAAGTGATGTGTTTTAAGCATGTTTGGCATTATTTTGAGTAACTGAGTGAGCTTCTAGTGGGACACGTGCCCCAGTGTCTGGCAGTGTTCCTCTATGGCTACGGCAATGATTTTAGGTCGCCAACGGCTGCGAGAAGCAGTCTCGTGAGCTCTTTTTTGACCAATCTGGCAACTTTGCAAAACTTTGGTTGCGTGCTTGGATAATGGCATGCTAACGATCCACAGATTAGACTAACTAACTGTGTCAGGCGTACATTGGCGGTGACCCGGACGCGCGAGACGTGTTCTGTATAAAGTACGTCGACACCAGAACGACTACACTGATCCTGATCATCACATCAGTGATCAGCAGCAGCTTTCTAGTTCTATTACTAGCCGCTCTACTTGTCTACGCCTGCCATCGCAGGCCAGTGAAACATTTATTAAACTAAAACTACATTTCAAGTAAAAAAAATCTAATTTTATCACTATTGGCCCGATATATCGAGGAGCCGCCAATTGTCAATTTTAGAGGATAGAAAATCGTCGACTTGATTTTTGACTTTCTAGTTCCCGCTAGACTACTCGATGTTAAATGCGTCGTTGAGTTGCGAAACGCGACTGCGCATCTAACGTCGATTACCAGTAACGTCGAGTACTGGTACTTGACTTTTTAGTCAAAAAATGTCGAGCTGTGATACACTATTGGGCTCAGGGGTATGGTTAGTGTATAGGGTTAGCGTACGATTTGGAGTTTAAAATTTCGAAACTCAAAACTTGGCTCGACAAATTTTGAAACTCTCAATTTAAGAAAAATCTAAACATTTTGAACACAACTGCTTAGGCTGCAAAAGTAAGTAAGTAACATCACCGCGTCTATAAAAAATCTTATAGTCGCAAATTGCACAAGTGATTTAACAATTTAAAAAAAAATTAAACTATTTAGTTGCTAAATACAATATAGTAGTAATAAACTGTTTTAACTTAATTATTTTATTTTAGTTAAACCATTAATCTAAATAAAATAAATAACTGCTCTATGTCAAAGTAAACGTAGGTGATGTAATCACTTTATCTCTCTGCGTGTCTGTATATCTGTGGACATCATAGTGACTCAATGCATGACGTTATTAAATCACTGCACTAGTAGTAGTGAAAATGTTCAAATTACTTTACTTGGCAGAGACATGTAGGCTTATTCTTACGAACGCCTTGCAGTTAATTAATTAATTAGTGAAGGGTGACATTTTTCTTCTTTTTTAAGGGGACACTAACAGAGTATTATATTAACGATTGTCAGTTACCTCGACTTACTGATTTTACGCCCTATATGAAATGTTCTGTGTAGGCCTGCTGCTATTTTTGTGTGTTTTTATTGATTTTATGACTTGATTTTATTTTAACTTGTTTCAGTTGCCGTGTTACTCTCGTGTTTGTGGATTTAGCTTAGGAAGGCTACCGTAAGTGCTCTATGAGCCTGGTATGTCTTGCCAACTGTATGTTTGTGTCAACTTTGTGCACTATGTTATGCTTTTGCTGGCAAATAAAATGATGATGATGATGATGAGGTGTAAGGTTAACAACAACTCGTGTAGTTAACTGTTGCGCATGACTGTCGCAGGCGTCGAAAGCGAGACCGTTCGAGGCCGGGTACAGGACTGACAAGTGTCGCCGTGGCAGCTAAGTACACTGCGGTCACACCTCGCGGCTATGTCACCGATACAGCAAGTGCTGACAATGCTGCCCGGCGAGATGTTGATAATGAACGCGTCAGTTCGGCCAACAACCAGCGTTCAGTTACCTTCCAGCTTCCTTACGAGAACCAACATGTCCGGTCATTAATATATACATCCTCTATAATTCAACCAAAAATGGTAGCAGTTGCAACATCCTATGGCATAGGTAGTTCTTGGCACGTACATATGCAAGAGAGAGGAAAGCAGAAAAAGATTCCGCATAGATAGCTAGGTCCATTGCGAGGGAGCTCATCCCCTTGACGGCACTTTGAGCCGGCGAGGGCGAAGCCCAATTAAGCTAGCATACAGCCCAAGTCGGCCGGGTTAACCGACTGGATCGGTATACTTGCAGTCCTGGCCACAGTGCCTACTGTTGCGCCGAACTCGCCGTTTCTTCCCTAGCGATGGCCTTGACCACCGCCAGTACTTATTTTACCATCCTACGGAGGGTAGAAGGCTGAGTCGATCTAGTTGGCTGGCTCCGTACTGTAGACAGTCACCCATCTAAGTACTAACCGGGCCCGGCGTAGGGTAACTTCGTCTCATCCGAGACGCGTTACCAACTACGCCATGAGAGGCAATCAATTAAATTAAGGCAACAATGAAACAACCAAACGAAGAAAGTGGCAATAGAGAGCGATTATTATACAAATAGCGATTGGCGCCGAGGTCACTCGTGACATGTGTGTTGTCGAAGTTGTAAAACGTTGTCGTGAAGTCGAAGACCGAAACTAATATTTCACGACTGAGACAACACAGATGTCACTAGTGACCAAATTCGACAGTTTCTCTTTTGTGTATTGTACGTGATCGGATAGGCCTGATTTAACTGAATGCTGTTTGATGACAAATGTGTTTTTGACTGCGACTAAGATTATTTCTGAAATAAGAAATTTAATTTATTCCATTAGCAAGCTGCATTTCTGCAGGCCGCTCCGCAAGTAAGACACTCCAAAGAAGGGCACATTGTGTGAGATGGGGGTCTGTGATTCTAAGAAAGGAAAGATTTGGCGGTCAAACCTCAACCCCCAAACCTCCAACTGAAACGTCCAATTGCAATGAGAGAAATAAACATAGGCTATAGCTGCAGGAAATGCCAGAAAAAGCTGGTATTTAGATTTGTCACTAAAGTGGTTAAAACTGTTGTTTAGAAGTATCCAGCTAACTGCAGTGGGCATAGCATAGTCGCCATGAATACTGATCAGGCAGGATACAGGACTGACATAATGAGCACCCGTGTGGTCACGTGACTACAAGTGAATCGACTTCGATCTTGTGAGAACTTAGCTTTTAGCCGACCGTAATGGGTACAGGTTTCTAACCCAACATTTCCCATTCCGACAGCGACTACCCCATCAACGTAAAAACGCTAAGTTACAATACGCTTGCGGTTGCGGAAATAATGCCGTTGCCAAAAATGCAATTTACCTTCATTTCCAACTCTGTCACTAACCTCAACTCTCACCCTATCTCTGGCTCATCGGAACAATTTTCCGAGAAGAAGAAGATTTTCTGAAAATTTTCCCATAGACAGAAATTTAGAAGGAGGGGGTAAATGGCCCTTCTGTCTCCTGTCTCTTGTCACGACGTCACTGGACTGCTGTTTTGCGCTGTAGATCTGACTACACACGGGAGAGCGGTATGCAGTCGGGTCGCGCGATGGCGCAAGCTGCATTTCTGGCCACTCCGCAGCAGCGCCTGTTTCCGTCATATCTCAACGCAGACAACTCGTACCGCAACGATATGCCGCTGGAGTCTTCGCCCCATTTCTTCTGCCATCGCCTGCCGACCAGCAGCAACGTAGGCTGGCGTCGTCTGCCAGGCGTTAGCCTAAGTGCAGACGTCGACGACGCAGAAGATACGATCCATTCCTCACCACACTACGCGCGACGACTGCCCAGCACCAGTGACAACCAATCAACGCACGAGGTCAACTACTAGTCATTTTATGTTAACGTACACACATCGAGGCCTATTTCGTATTTATATATTTATTTCAATTCACACAGTACAGTGTAACATAAAACAGGGAAGACAGAATAATATATGTACAAAGAGAAACTAAAGCTAGGTAAAGCTAAAAACACGATAAAAAAGCATTGCAGACACACTTGCGAAACTGTCCGTTGGTAACAGAATATCTTGTACATAAGATATCATATTCTCTAAAACCAAAAATGTACAATACAGCATTAACAATAGTCATGACGTGCACACTTTGCTTATGCAAAAAATTTAACTTTCTAAGATCAACGACAAAACCAGTAGGGAGAATATCCATACATCGTTGTATATACTATATTAGCGTATATTAGCGTACATCTTACTCTGTTACGTGGCCCTTAGCTTGCTGTCGGTGGTACTAATCTTGTAATACTTCATAATAATAGGTTAATTTAGGCGTAAGCGCTCTAGCGCGATCCAATTTTCATCATTTCCCTATAGCCTTCGCTGCCCGTTTCTCCGTCAGTCGTCTGTAACGTTTATGCACCTTGCGTAAACTGTTGGACGGATTTAGATACCAAGACCATTTAGCATCTTGTAGGGTCTAAGGAAAGTCACATTAAGTCAGATGGAGTCTCTAATTCTGAAAGAGAACATATTTGGAGGTCGAATTACAACCCTCAACCCCAAACCGAAACGTCCAGTTGCAAATTGCTGCCGCCTCCCGTGTCGAATAAAAAGGAAGCGATTTCGCCTGATACGAAAATGACGAGTTCTGTTACTTGTTGCATTGTAGCAGCGTGACCACCGTTGCGATGATATCGTATCGTATCGTATCATATTGCATTGTATTGTATCGCAGTATTCCCGTCACCTCAGTGGCGTTGACGAAGACGACCAAAACGATAACGATGACGTAGTTTCAACGCCCGTCACTCGGCTGCAGTTAGGTCCTGCACGCTACGGTGCCGGTATATCCGGGACGAGATGGCGTCCAGGCGCCGACGTCGAGTTCGGCCGAGGTCCAAGCAGTCTACTGAGCGGCGGCGGTGCTTATTTGACAACAGTCTACACGGACGATGATAACGACAGGACGACCGGAGACAGTGCGTACTACGCACATCGCCTGAGTCCACTCACTCACGACTCGACGGACTTCACTCCTCCTCTGCGTCCCGGTACCGCTGGACTCGGCGCAGAACGAATATACCAGAACTTGTTCGGTCGCAGGCTAAGCAGCTTGCTGACAGGCAGACATGTCGAGTTCCTGACGAGCAGTGTGGACCGCCGCGAGATTGAAACA
>Ga0209367_1002424_pt1 | contig 24622 bp, 12 predicted proteins | sample WorMetLIZISLAND2_FD_187412 | JGI IMG/M metagenome (GOLD analysis project Ga0209367, IMG submission 187412) | Marine gutless worms symbiont microbial communities from Max Planck institute for Marine Microbiology, Germany - Olavius geniculatus... ... | reverse complement strand
TATAGGATATATGTGTATATATATATATATATATATATATATATATATATATAGCCTAAATTACCAACTCATCACAGCAAGAACTTTTGAACTACTATCACTACTACCGTCACCGTGCACTTGATTATCACCGTGCATTTTGAAATTTTGATTATTAATGCCCATTTCAGATTACTGATCATTGATTTAGTCGCCTGCAAAACGTGGAACTTGCAACAGAATAGCAGAAAAATATAGCTACGTTCGATCTATGGTGCTATATTATTTAGGCCTGCGTAAAACCGGCAGATAGTGAAAAAAACTTCGATAGCGAAACAAAGCTTGCTTATCATCTCAGCTTACTTGCCGCACATGTCGAGCCAATGACTCCAGGACGCAATAATGCAGTCTTCTTTAGTAAATCAGTAAGTGTTCTGTCTTACGACATACATCGGCAGCATATACGGGCAGGCGCTCAGCTGTTTCAATAGACTTAATGTATACCGCTAAATGGCTTCGTCGCTGTCGCTACATCTATCCAAGACGCCGAGACGTCTCAGCACTGATTCTGTGACCACATGCTAGCAGCGGCTTAACACAGGAAGACAGCTCAGGTTATTACATGCTATTGGACCTTCGGCTAACGCCGACATGTATCTCGAAAGTCGACGAAAGTTCGGCGTTTAACGAATAGGGACAAGTCGTTTTACTTACTGATGTGGTGCCGAAGAAAAATCTATACAAGAGCGCCTCAGCAAACAATGCGCGATGATATTTTATGCTTACGACACTTCTTCCCAGTGACGCCATATTTTACGCTAGCGATATTAATCAGTAACTGTTTTACTTCACTAGCAATTTTAAATGTCCCCTAGGGCTAGGTCGCGAGGCTTCAAGGAACGAAAATCCGAGAGTAACTGTTCGTGTAATCTACTCTCTTATTAACCCAAGTCGTTACAGACTGATTACGTTACAGACGTACGGACAAACAGACAGATAGACAACAGTACTGACAGTGGCAATACAGCGCTCTGTACTGTGTGCATAGCGACGCCAGATGAACCTAAACTTAAACTTAATTAATTACGGCTTCGACAAATTGATGCTGTTTATATATTTATTTATTAAAAACTGCACATAACAAACCTACATGCAGACAGTACAACACAACTAAATACCAATGACAGTAATATGAAAGAAGAAAGTAAAAATTAAGCTAGATAAGCTAGATCAGTACGATTTTTTCATTTCATTTATTTATTATTATACACTGTATTGTTGGTTTTGCAGCGTGAATCGGAGGGCGACCTGGGAGCAAAGATGAGTCGTGCTTTTTCGACGATGTGTTCGACGGGAAGTCGCTTGAGGCAGCGCAGGACGTCTCCGCTGACGCTGGACGTCCGTCCAGGCAGCGTACAGTTGACCGACTCAGCCAGCGACCTCGTGTAGCGCAGAGCATCTTCAGACAACGACCAGCTGGCTAGCGCCGTGCCACCGTGTAGGATCACTCGCCGGAACAACCCGCCGTCTAATCGCCAGTGCAACAACCGACTGATCATAATCGTCAATTAACTAACTGGTCTTGAGAAAAGGCGAATTAGAACGGCGAATAAAAGCCTTTGAAATGAAAACGTTACGGCAGGTAGTGCGGATATCGCAGCTAGCGTTGGCTAGTACATAATATTTCGCCGATGAACTCGCGCATTAAAAGATCTTTCAGTGAGTAGGCCCAATTTTGAGTATAAGGCTATCTACTTGAAAGCGTTCTATGCCCCACTTTGCTTATAGTCTACACGCAGCCATGATGTTAGTCCACGGATCTGGAACGAAGTTAACGAACGGCATGACAGAGGATGTAGCATTTTGTTAAGGACTCAAAACTCATCTCTGCAGAAAGCTGATCCCCAGTTATCATCTTCCAAAGAGCAACTAGTGTAGAACCTTTTGACAATGTATCTAGCAGTATACACTGTGTCTCAAAAAAGTATCCGCGACATTTTCGACTGTAACTGGAAAAGCAATTAACAGATTTTAATAATTTTCGGTATAAATATTCCTGACACAACTTGCCATCAAATAACCGTTCAGTTTCCCACCTCACCTAATGTATGCTTCTGCACTACCTAGGAAAAACAGATCAAGCAAAATATGTGTTGAAATAAAAGAAAACCTGAATAAAACATCCCCAACATTATCGATCGTGCTTTAAATACAAATTAGCAGATTTTAATAATATTTGGCAAAAATATTTCCGACACAACCGGCTATTAAATAAATGTTTAGTTTCTATCTCACCCAACGTCTGCTTTTGCACTACCTGGGGAAAGCAGAGCAAGTATAATGCGTGTTAAAATGAATGAAATAAACGTCAATAAATACCATCTATCCTAATTAGTGTGTTTACCAGATAAAGTTTAGGAATGTTTGCAAGAAGCGACTGGTAGAGCCTGGATTGGTCTGGAGCAGAACATTATCGATACTGCTGTCAGTGAATGGAGAAAGTGTCTCCTTGCCTGTGTTCGCATAGTAGGCCAACACTTCAAGCAATCTTACTGCAGGCAGTTGAAAAATAAACAACTAAATGAAATCATCATCATCATCAATAGATATCCGGAAGCCACAGTGTCAGAAATGTGAACAAAATGTGTTTTTATGCGTTATGTTAATTAAGCAATCACATCGCATTGGATAAGAAAGTAATATTTCGCTGGTTGTGCTCTCCCCAGGTAGTGCAGAAACAAACGTTAAGTGAGGTGGGAAACTGAATGGTCATTTAATGGCAAGTTGTGTCAGGAATATTTGTACTAAAAATTATCAAAATCTGATAAATGGTTTTTAAGTTACAGTCGAAAATGTCTGGGATAAACATTGCTACGTTAGCCACTGACAAATTTTCATCAATTGATTGCGCCGCCGGTTCTACCTTTCGTCACGGGTGAAAGCATCAGTAAGTTGGCGAGGGCGGCGCCGTGACCATGGCCCATCAGCGTGACATCGTTTGGATCACCGTCGAACGCTGCAATGTTCTCCTTCACCCAGTGAAGTGCCGCCACCTGGTCCAGCAGCGCGTAGTTACCCGGCGCATTGCTGTCACCAGTGCTCAAAAATCCTGTTAGAGACAAGCACATACACGGTTCATTTCTAGCGTACCCCGCAGGTGAGTCAAAAATTGACACCCTTCTCAATTACGTCAGCAAAATGTTAAGTAAACTGCGAAACAGTTTGATATTTATGCTGTTTTTGAGCGATTATAATAACTGCTATTAATTATTCACAGATCAGATGTGCTCATGTATTCGAAAACTTTTTACAACTAAAAGGCGCTAAGCGGAATACAGGCCGGGGACGTCGGCGGTATAAAAGCCAAAGTGCAAAAATGAAGACATTTAGCGATCGGAACCGAAGCGAGATGAGACGTTCATTTGATTGTGAGGAGACTTAAGCGGGTACAGACTACAGAGCGAACGAAATGTGGCAGTTGAGTTCTGTTCATTTCTGTCGCTTTGTACACGCCTTCAGTGACAGACTGGGCGGCGGCTGGCACGGACAACATCCGTAACGATGGCTGGATGGCTACAGCGACTGCATGTATATTGATCGCACAGTGCACAATTCGATCAGCCAATAGGCCTAATATCACACACTATGCAGTGATACCGTCGATGAATGCTGTGGCGTCGCGGGTTAAAAAAGTAGGGGGAACTTGCAGAAACTTGCAATAATCTGACAGACTGTTGCAAATTTCCGACAAAGGAGATTGGCGTTGCTCAAAATTTTAATCGCGGCCCTGAATTTTTCCAAAATGGGAGAATTTTTGGCTCAAAATGTAGCATTTTTGCAGGGAATATGTTTTGACAAACTAGACTTTAGGTGGGGCAAGTGTCACATCGCCACTAGATGGACGCAATCCTACGCGAACAAGAGAAAGCCAGTGCTGATTGTTACGCGATACTTAGTACTGGGAAGGGTTTGGTACGCCGACGACTTTCACATACAGTTTCATTGGCTTGCCGCAAAGAAGCTTCCTATGCCAGAAGACCCACCGATTTCCTATATATATGCCTACATCTGTCAGAATGATATCATCGTCTGTTGCGTCTCCCACTGTTTTTTATGCATAACGAGCGTTTCTTTGTCCCATTTGTATACTGTAATAGTGCTCCCAGTTTCATTCCTAATTTCGTATGCGCGTGTCTTACTGATTTTTATTAATAGGCCCCAGGCAGCATATTGGAATATATAGTTAACACAAACAGTTAATGTACTGTTTCGTATTTTTTTTTGTTTTTTTTGTCGTCTTGCGATAACTGTCAATTTCTATAACATTTCAGAACAACTAGTGAGTGATGTTATATTTGATGTTAGGTCTATATCTGTCATTTTACAGTGATGTTAGTCCTTGTTCTTGTCCTTGCGGCAAAGTCCTGGGTCTGATCCTGGTTCTTGGCATTCAATTCCTTGTTGACATCTCCGTCATTTCGTTAGTGCAAAGAAAATACTTGCGCATTTACAGGCAATCCGCAGCACTGCAGCATATATCCAGCAACACTGCGCTGGCACACAGCATCATTAGCCAGAATGCAGCGCAAAGATTGTGACAGCGATGTCTCATACGAAATATACTCTGTCGAATTTTCAACATGGTATAACAAGAAAATCGACCCGCTTGTAGAAAAATAAACCAAATACTTTAATGCACACTTAATTCTGTTTTGCGTGGGTTACTTTACGTTACTCTACTTCCCTTGCGTTAGTTTACGTCGCTCGGCTGACGAATGTAACAAAATAAAAGTATTCTACGTTTGTCTAAAATTTGTACACGACATCTAAGAGACATCGCTGGGGAAAATGTTTCACGTGACACCGGATATAAGAACAAACGAAAAAACGACAGCATGATGCAATGATCATAATCGCGGTGGCGCATTAAAAATGTAGAGGATTTAGTGGCACGTGGTATGTGTTCGGTTACGCACAACGTGTGCACAGAAATACTTATGCTGTGACTAACAGTGCGAAACGTAGTCTCTTTTGATTGTTCAACGCGACAGAACTGAACCAAGAAAATAAAATAAAACTAGAAATTAGGGGCAAAGCCCAACGCGAGTCCGCCCGGCGCCCTAAGTCCGATTGGGAGAAATTTAGAAGAGTGAAATTCCCCCGGTAGCAAAGTCACATGGCCCAAGATCTCCAAGGTTACTGGACCAAAGTTCACCGGACTTGTTTCGCCTAACGCGGGAAGAATCGCGGTAGATAAAATATTTGACCGATTTTGAATATCTTCATCCGTTTCAGAGATATTCACCGCCGAACTTCAAAGTCGTCCAAAATTGGGCCAAATTTTGCATGTTTTTGGCCCCTTAAATTTTTTGGGTAGGGCTCCCCGAAATTTTGGACCAACATTATAAAACGCGACCTACTACTGACCACCGTGCAAAATTTCACGCCGATCGGCCGACGCATCTCGGAGATCTCGCGTTGAACAAAAAAATTGTAGCAAAACATAAACAATCTAGAAATTTGGGCAAAGCTTAACATGAGTCCGCCCGGCGCCCTAAGTCCGATTGGAGCAACAATTTAGAGGGCTCACATCCTCTCGTAGCAAAGTCACGTGGTCCGAACTCCAACGCATGCATACACAGTACGCGCAGTGTCGACTTTGGTAGGTAGACATTAGCTAACTGACCGTTGTCGTTAGTGGACCAAAGTTCACCAAATTTCTTTTGTTCAACGCGAGAGGGACGGTAGTTGATAACGCCGTTTACCGCTTGTCGATATCTCCATCCGTTCTAGAAATATTCGCCGAATTTCGGACGTTCTTCGCTATCCCAAATTTTAAGGGGGCGGTGCTCTCCAAAATTTCTACGCACGTTATCAGCCCCACTTAGCACTACATCACGTGGCAAAGTTTCATTAGGCTGCTCCATTTGGCTTTAACGTTATAGTGGCTAATTCGCTATAATTAATGCCAATTTTGGACTCTTCTTTAAAAAAACTTGTAAGGGGTACCCAGGTCCCCGGTGGGGGAAGCGCTAGCAAGATTTGGTTATGCTATGGCGCGTGTAAAAATTTGGGGGCGCAGCACCCCCTAGGGGCCGAAATATGGTCTTTCGAAAAAGTCGATCAGGGTAGGTAGACATTAGCCAACTAACCGTTGTTGTCAGTGAATCAAAGTTCTCCTAATTTCTTTTGTTCAACCCGGCAGGGACGGTGGTTGATAACGCCGTTTACCGTGTGTCGATATGTCCATCCGTTCCAGAGACATTCGCGCTCAAAGTTGAAAGTTGTCCTAAATCGCGCCGAATTTTGAACATTTTTTGCTATTCCAAATTTTAAGGGGGCGAAGCACCCCTATATTTGTACGCACGTTATCAGCCCCACTTAGCACTACGTCACGTGGCAAAGTTTCATTAGGCTACTCCCTTTGGCTCTAAAGTTATAGTGGCTAATTCGTTACAATCAAGGCCCATTTTTGACCCCCTCTTGAAAAAAATTGCAAAGGGGGTTCCCGTCCTTGTGGGGGTGCGCTAGTAAGACTTGGTCATTTTCTAACGCGTGTAAAAATTTGGGGCGCAGCACCCCCTAAGGGCCAAAATATGGTATTTTGAAAAAGTTGATTTGGGTGGGTACGATTTCACCGCATAATCTCCGTGATTCGTGGACCAATGTTCACCCAGTTTTCATCACCCAACGCGAGAGGAATCGCGGTGTAAAACCTCCTGTCCGATTTTGAATATCTTCATCCGTTCCGGAGATATTCGCCGTCGAACTTCGAATTCGTCCGAAATCGGGCCAAATTTTGCATGTTTTTGGCCCCTAAAATTTTTTTGGAAAGGGCCCCCGACATTTTAGACCGGCATTATAAATTTTGGTCTAGTACTGAGCATCGTGCAAAATTTCGCGCCGATCGGCAGACGCATCTCGGAGATCCTATAATTGAAATGAAAAAAACTAAACTAAAAATTTGGGGCAAAGCCCAACGTGAGTCCGCCCGGCGCCCTAAGTCCGATTGGGGGAAAATTAGGGGTGAGGGGAGGTAAAATTTCCCCGGCACCAAAGTCACGTGCCCCGAACTCAAATGCATTGGTATACTCCGAATGCGCATTGTCGACTTAGGGTAGGTCAACATGAGCGCTTATAACTTTGTTCGTAGTGGACCGAATTTCACAAAGTTTTTTTGTTCAACGCCAAAAGATCGTTTGCGTCAACGCCGTTTAGATTTTATCGCTATCTTTATTGCTTCCAGAGATATTTGCGCTCAAACTCGAAAGTTGTCGTAAATCGCACCGATATTTGCACGTTTTTTGCCCTCCCAAGTTTTAAAGGGGGCGGTGCCCCCAAAAGTTGTACTTGCGTTAACACCCCCACCTGGAGACACGCCAAGTGCCAAAGTTTCGTCGGGCTACACCCCCTAACTCCGAAGTTATAATGGCTCATTTATTCCATTTTAATCCATTTTTTTACCCCCCTTTAAAAAAAGTTGTAAGAAGAGCCCCGTCCCCGGTGGGGGGTGCGCTAGTAAGACTTGGTGATTCTCTAGCGCGTGTAAAAATTTGGAAGCGCAGCACCCCTTAGGGGCCGAAATATGGTCTTCCGAAATATGCGCTTTCGGTGGGTACTATTAAGAATCTAAATCTCCGAGGTTACTGGACCAAACTTCATCGGACTTGTTTCATCTAACGCAGGAGGAATCGCGGTAGACGGAATAAAAATCCGAATTTGAATATCTTCATCCGTTTCGGTGATATTCGCCGCCGAACTTCGAAGTCGTCCGAAATCGGGCCAAATTTTGCATGTTTTTCGCCCCCGAAATTTTTTTGGGGTGTGCCCCCCAAATTTTGGACCGGCATTATAAAATAGGGCCTAGTACTGACCATCGTGCAAAATTTCACGCCGGTCGGACAACGCATCTCGGAGATCTCGCGTCGGGAGAAAAAAACATCTGCAGTAAAATATAAGTCCTTCCGAAAACTATCGTTTCCGGGCGGACTAATAGAAGACACGCGCTGTGACTTTCATTTCAGTTTTTTTCTCATTTCGGTTCAGTTATCTTGCTTTGTACGCTCTTTAACATTTCAGTAGTGTGATGCAGTGATATTCAAGGGCGTCATTTAGGGAAGGGTTGGAGGGGTCCGAGGGTTCTACGGATCCCCAAGGATTTATAATTTTGATTTTTTTCCCTGTAAATAGTACCGTTAAAACACTGTTACTGCTGCAAAAACAATACACTAAGACCCCAAGAATTACTGAGACCCTCAAAATAACTTGCTATAATGACGCCACTGGTGATATTCGAATTTTACAAATCATTAAGATATGACTTTGACTTTTTCTTATCGAAGAAAACAAAAAAAAAACTACTGACATTTATAGATATGCATTTTTGTTTTAGTTTTTTTGAAACCAATTTTTTCGAATGTATAGTTTAATTGTAGTTGATCGGAATCTTATAGCTTTGTTTGGTTTTTGATAACCTTATCATTTTATTTTACACGATATATTTTTAGTTTACTAAGTCAATAATATTCGCTTTTAGTACAATTTAATCACATACTGTTTCAAACGTGACACTTCACAGTTGTTGAGGCATAGGCCTAATGTTACGATGAAGTCGTCACTTCTTCACCAGCGATGCCCGTAGCTATTGTCAGTATACTGATTTCACTTACTCACGAAAGGATGGCCAGGCTGAGTTACAGGCCAACACAGGCCGCCGTCGGCATCGTTGAACACCGTAACGTTGTAGCGGCAAACGATCACCCATTTTAGTACTGGCCGGGCTCAACGTATGGCAACTGGGTTGTTGTGTTTAATGCCCAATCAACAGCTGAGTGTCTCTCTGAGTAAATACTGAAGCTACGGGGCATAACTGTCGTGCATCAGTCGCAATAATTCCTTGTTGCGTGGCCATCATGCAGACTATGTGGATGGGTAGACTTGCAAATTGAGTCGCAGAGGGACTTGACTGCCGTCTGCAGGAAGGCGCCGATTACAAGATCAGCCGTCTACAGCATCCGCCTCATATTCCTGCCGACTTTGGATATGCCTAAAACCCGAGGAGGCGCCAAGCGTCGTGTGTGTATTCAGCCACAAGTGCGAATACGGCAGCAGGATGTATCATAATATTATGCACATATTAAATTGCGTCGTAGTCGGTCGGCGTCTTGGTCGACGACGGCAGTCGCATCCACGTGGGAATTGTCCGATGCCGAACAGAAACAAACTTGGCGCCTGTTCGATGCCGTCTTTTCATGTCCAACTAACTCGGCGTCTGTCGTGAATATCAACGATGTCGGCTACGACATACACGGATAAATATGTGATGATAGGCCTAATGGTGATAACGATGATGATGATTACTTCATGACAGCCGACAATAATCATCAATTGTCTGTAACGGACTGTGCACATGACGCAAATCTTCCTTGACGGCGACTCCGCCGGCGAGGTACGTTGTCAAGCCAGTTCCCAGCAATGACGCTGTACGAGTTCAGTCTATCTTGAATCTAGCCCGCTTAGTGGTCAACTGATGACGGACGTTCAGCATAGAACGAACGGTCAGTGACTCAGCGACCAGACCCAGTACGAATGCAGTCGTTTCTATAGGTCGAAAATCGGATAGCGTAAACAAGGCGAATTGGTGGTGCAACGGCTGGGGTATTAAACCTAGTACGATCAAAAGGGTCGTGAGTTAAGACTCCCAGTCAGGTCGCCGTCAAAATCACTACTTGAACGTTTTCGGTCAGATAAACCGTCTCGGTGCATAGCCAATGACCAAGGTCAACTCAGCCTTTCCATCTTCCGGGGTAGTACGGCCTGCTTAACTGGGCGTGTTCACCTATGTCGGGTGGTAGGTAACATGTGTGATCCACATGCAGGTGATAGTTCGTAGCTGTAAAATCGGCTTCTTAGAAAGAGCGCACATCCTTCAACTGTTTTAACGTATTAGACGACGTAGATTGGTGAGTTGGTGGTCACGTGGTCTTGCGATTTCTTGACTGTGCAGCAAAGTCGCACCAGCGACAATGTGACATGAAGTACTGTTGTTCGACAAACGCGTTGCTATAATTAATCAAACTGCATCCGAGCCGTGACCTAGTCAATCAATCAGCTATTCGAAGCCATCGATGCATGATGATCACGGACCTGTAAGCGACGTCACTCAAACGCAGCAGCCTTTGTCCAATTTTACCTAATCTTTCCAGCTTTCATCTCCCGGCGACCGGCAAAAACTAATCAGTGTCGGTATATCGTGCAAAAGCGAAGTCATAGTGTCACATGGTGGAGGGAAAGAATAAGGTCATAGCGTCACGTCACCATGTACGTGACCGCTTAAAATGACACAGAAGTGTCGTATAGAAATGACTAGGTATGAATAATTACAAATAACAAAATAAGAAACTATTCATCTAAAATTTGTGATAAACCGAATAAACACAGACTCTTCATGTCATCGTCGAGGAGGAAAGTGAATGTTTTTTCTGAGACACCATGAAACCACGAGCCGTGCTTTTATAGGTAAGCCTGGTACTGCGGTCCTTGATCTGAAAGTATCACAGTTCTATAATTGATCGACTCGCTACAAGTTACAGAGCGGTGACGCAAGAAACTGCGAGACTGACCGACGTCGGTATTCCGTGATTATTTCGAGACCTTCTACGGTCCTAACTGGTCGTCGTGGGACCACTCGATCACGTGTACAGGCCACACTGGGCATCTATCCTACCGGTGTTTAAACACATGGGCACTGGGCATTGCTATCCGCGGAGGTGATCGACCGACTTGTACGAAGTGTAAAAAAATCACCGTGTGTTGCAAACAATACAAAGTGCAGCATTGCCACTGCCGGTTGTCTGTATCTTCGTCTGTCTGTAACGTTGATGCATAGTGGCCACATGAAAAGTAATCACCACTAATAATTAGACCTGGCTCATGGACTTCGCTCCCCGGAGCCCTATCTCGTCCACCTAATCTTAGGGGGACATCGTCAATTTTTGGCCACAATACGGGTGGGGTGCTGCTTTTGGCACAGAACCGGCAATATTGTCGAAACGGTGCAAAATAAGACCGACGCCGCTATAATTATTAAACACTAACAGGAAGTTCCATAAGCGCTTAGATTATTAGCGAAATTGAATGATCATGGATGACCTTAACGGTTATTACACAAGGGATAGGCCTACTCATTTCGGAGCCCGCAATGAAAATTTGAATTAAGTTAGATACCCAATGTAGCAATGGATGCTTCAACGCATATACGATACTCAGACTGTCGCATCAAAATAATTGCAGCATAATTGCGCGGCATTTTTTTGATAGTATCAGGCTTTCTTGTGCCCTAATGTGAGTAGATAGCTAGTTGTTCCTGTTTTTGCTTTGTTGCTGTTCTGCTGCTGCTGCTGTGATAACATTGTTACAATGTAGTTTACGTACGAACATTAGTGTTATAGCCTGTCTACATTGTCTATACAGCCTGGACATGAACATTTTCATGTCGCCTGTATCTGCAGTCGAAAATCGACTTCTTTCTACATGTACATATATCCAGAAGTTAAACATGTTCAATTTCTGGATACATTTAAAAAGCTGTCCTTCACGTGCATAGACATTGTGTTCTCGGTATTAGTAACGACAGAAAATGTAAAATAAAGCTGTGCAAAAACGACTGACTCGTGTTATTATTGGTAGGCTGAATGATTGATGGTGGCGAGTTGTCGTCGCAGCTGCTACTAAGCGACTTAATAAGCGAAAGACGAAACACGAAACAAGGCGTTGATAATTAATGGCGATGTTGTGGGGCGGCTGATACGACTTGCACATCCTTCTGATGTGACACTGTGGTACACATATACATAAGCAACGGTGACTATGCGGCGAATGGGCCTCGGCGGAAAAATGTCGAAATTTCGGTTAAAAACGGTACATTGCTTCATGTAACCACTGTAGCCAAACAGTCAGACAATTTTGCCAATTTTGGGATACAAAATGTGCTAAACTAAAAGAAGGGACCCCGCAGCCACCCAGATTTCTTGCAGTTTTCCCAATATTTGTTTTGTTGTTAAAATTTCTCTCAGTCGAAACGTCTTGGCGTGATTCTTCACTCTGCCTGCGGTGACTTCAGACGCAGCTCCCAGCGCCAAACTGTCACGCACGAACCCCGGCATAAAGACACCAGCCCAGCACCCAGCCGTCTTGTAATCGCGTCGATCTGTTTGCACGAAGCGTTTATGTGCGCAAACATCGCAGATTGACGCCGGCCGGGCTGCCTGCGTCCGGCAAACTTCGTTAACATCGATTTATAGCGAAACTGAATCCTGGCTTTCTTTCTATACTGATATTGATGGTCCAGTTTCACTGCTGACTGCTTGCCGCACTGATGGAATCGCAGAAGTATCTCGGGACATTCGGCAAATTAAACCGTACCTTGCAAGACCTTGGGGTGATTTTGACGACTGCTTGACCAAAGCTTTGAGCTAGACAGTCTCTAAAATGTTAGAGGTAAAAAATATCAGATGTTTAGAACTCACTGAGGCCCGAAAAAGGTAGAACATTTTTCGACAGGCTAACATTTGAGGAGGGGGCAATTAAAAAGGTAATCAAGTGCGCAGTAACAGATGTCTACTGACCTAGAACGCCTAGGCGGTAGTTGATAGTGACGACGACCAGTGATCCGTAGCCGGCCAATAGACTGCCGTCGTAAGCGTTGCCGGTACCAATGTCATAAGACTCGCCGTGAATAAACACGACTACTGGATGCGCTGTGACAGACGACGACGAACTGTTGTCTGAAACAAAACAATCACAACATCACACAGTACAATGATTACTCACTCTGCATGCACATTGCCACCTCACAACATGAACACGCGGTCGTCCTAATAGGCAGCCGTAGCACGGATCTAGTCCGTCTGCCTCTCTGTCTGCCCGTCCGTCCGTCCGTCCGTCATAACTCGAAAACTGAGGCATAGAAAAGCAAAAATTGCTTGAATGTTCCCCAGAGCAGGAGTGACCGACGTGGCAATTTTTCATTTAAAAGCTCAAGGAGCAGAGTTACTGTTGCGGTTGCACAGCGGTGGGTGGGTCGACGGCCGCACTATATGTCGGCACATATTTTCCTGTTATTATTTTTATTATCTCCGCCGAAGCGAAACGACGAAGAAAGTTACGTTTATGGCTCAGTCGATTTTTGTCAGTTGCATTACTGAAAAATAAAAACGGGCGAAATTTTGGCAGGTATAGTCACCCCTGATCCGACGATTCAATCTTTGCTGGATCATTTGGCCATTGGAAAATAGCAGCTCTGTTATGCCCTTTGTGGCAGCACTGTCGGCGGAAGTTTGATTTCTGATCGGTTCTAGCTCACAATGTTATTATTAGTGTTGTTTGCTCAGTTGTTTGTTGTTTGAGCTTAAAATCTCTTATCGTCCGATAGAATGTAACTTTGTATAACGCGCTTATTGGTAAAAAAAATCTCGTAATGACTTTATATGGTGACCGCGTTTTACGGCCGTTTTTATTGCTCACAAAGTCATAATATGCTGTATTATTGGTCGAAACGTTGGCGACTTGCAGTAGGTCATCTGATTTATTCAAGCACTTGATTATTTGATATTATTACATTTACCAGCACGGGACGATACCCGGTATGGCTGAACCGAATTTACATTATAACCAATCTGCTGTTTTACACTAAAATTGCTGGGCAAAACATCGAAGCTTTACAGGACAATTTTTTCTACACTTTGTTTAAATGCAAAATTGCATAAAACGATAATTGCTGGCGGTCAATAAAAAGTAGGCTTATAGAACAGAGAAGGTAGACAGAATTGTTTGAGCTAAGATGGCACACTTGAGGCCTCCTTCATATCTAAACCAAGCAAATAAACGCCTTCGGGTAGAAATGAGTTCAGCGAAAACAGTGTGGCTGAAATAATGCGAAAAGGACGCGCGCTGATGACCGTCCAAGACGTTTTCGCCTTGAACCTGACTGACTGCTGCAGTCGCTGACGTTGCAGGTTCTAGGAGCAATCACGTCGCAGTAATAGCTTCGGCGGCCTCTGGCAGCTGCGACGACGTCGCCGCTGAGTTGTGCTTCTACAAGACGTACGATGACGTTTCGTTTCGATACCGCCCCGACGCTCTCTCTTCCCGTCCTTCTCTGTCCCGGGTCCCGACCGATAGACTAGCGGCCACGGCGCCATCTCGAGAGAAATCAACCCGGGGCAAGCGAGCTCGGGTCCCCGGCGGCATCAACAGCTTGGTCCAGAGCGGACTGATGCTCGTCGACTTCGGCAGCTCGATGTGTTGCAATAACAATAACGCTTCTTCTAACTCAGAATACAGATCCGTCGTCCACACGGTTTTTGCACGTTCGCACCTGTGACCCGCACCGCACGAGTTTAGATACTGGTAGCTATGATAGACCTAGTAATATTCCGATGCTGGATGACGCAAAAGCACCACTACAGTCATGTACTATCGCCTCAAATTCGCCGGACCTTTCGCTGACAATGTGCGCTTTATAAATTTACTTACTTGCTTGCATATACACCGTGGGCCCTAAAACGTGCCACTTTATTTTTATCCATATTTTCGCCAATTATTGACGAATTTTCACAATTATTCTTTTACTGTCACACTCTGCAGACAATTTGCAATAACGATTATTATATATCTCTCCACACGGTAAATGCATTTCTACACGACCTTGTAAAATATAAATGTAAGCAAAAACTAACGATAATAACAAAAAATTTTGTTAAATGAAAAAGACGCTTCAGACCAACATTGCGATAAATGATTCGTATGACACTAGTCTGTGTTATACCCACAGAATTTAGTGTCATACAAAAGTAAAGTGCCACGTTTTTTATGGCCCACCCTGTATAATTGACATTTTCTTCCAGTGTATAGATGCACTGCCATTGCCTACATCTTAAGCCAAAAAACACCACTGAACGCTCTTTTACGTGTTAACTTTTGTTGCAAACGTGCACAGATCTTTAAAATTCGTGCACTATTGTGATTAGAAAAGAACTAAGAAACCAAAAAAGCAAGAGTAATAAAAATCCTCTACTTTGCTTCAATTCTGTTGCCTTGCGAAACTTAAATGTTGAACTGCACAGCCGAGCTTTTCAGTCATATTGGTCAGAATAACGCTGTATACATAACTGCATGCTGATACATTCAATAATCCGTCCACAGTAACTGTTTTGCTTAGAATGTTAAAATTTTTGTTAAAGAGAATTTTACGTATAGGAGATATTTCTCAGTTTGTTTACGTAATAATTATTCGCCTTCTGACATTAGAATGATTTTTTGCGACTAAAGAGCGATGATGCAAAAGCATCTTTCGAAATGTATTCGAAAATGCAATACTAAAAAAACATTTTAAGCGCGGTCCACATTACGCCGAAGTTATACTACTACGTAGTTGCTGCATGGATATCTATTGTTTTAGAGCAGAGAATGCGGTTGCTGCAGCTGCTAATCTTAGCGCTGTGCCGTTTGATGCACGCAACTGTCCACTCATTGTGATGTTGCATTGACGACAGCTTTACTCGAAAAGGTCTCAACAGTACAGATATCTCACAGCTCATATCACGGAAAAGCAAGTAGCCATTTAGCCTCGGGATAGACGAACGACTGTAACTGAACGTTCAGACCAGAATACACGACGACCTGATTTGCTTTCTGATGCGGCGGTGCCAATGATGGAATTTGTAAATAGCTATCATTTACATATTTATCTTGTGCTATCAATAGGCGTTTTCTTACTGATCCGCTTTTTTCTGTTGCATGTAGGCTAGCTAAGGCCAAATTACTTTGTTTTTCTGGCGGTCAATTGTTAGTCGAAGTTTGTGGTCATGAGAACACAGCGTACACAATATCACAAAAATAACAGCAATAGCAAAAATTCTGTGTCGCTCTAGCGTTGTATAAGCTCATTTTCAATATACGATATATAATACTCCATAACTGGTAGAGAAGCTGCCAGTTTAATTCAGCACACAGAACTAAAACGATTCAAAACGAGGCACAGTAGTAAAATATAGAGAACAAGCGGACAGGTCGCTACGCTCCCTGTCGGCTTGGAGTTCGGACCACAGCATCAGCCTGCAGCTTTGATCTCGGCCTTCGGCATCGATTCCGCGTCCGCAAGAAAAGCTGCGGATTTGGGTCCACGGATATCTGCGTCCGCAGTCCTCACACGACTGCTGCAGGGCCGTGACACTGCTGCCGCTGTCACCAGGCCCCGGGCCCTGCTGCGCCTGCCCGCAGTAAGTGCTTGCTGTCTGTGCACTAAAATTTTGGAAAAAAATAAAATTTTCTCAAAGGGACGACCCGTCAGCAACATCTGACCTAGCCTATGTCCCAGCCAAGTACCACAAGGGTCTGCGTGCAAAATTTTTGCCGCCGTAAGTGGTGCTTTTTCGGATTTATTGGCACCAGTAACTCTCAAATATAGTATAGATTAAAATACAAACGAAGTTGGAAACCAAAAATAGCTTTAAAAAGTCTAATGACAATAAAAAGGAGGAAAGAACTGAAACAAAAAAAAACTGCTGAGAACCAAAAAAGGCGTAGGGTCGGTGACTGTGAGCGACGCGGCGTGTATTGCTGACTGTCCGGTGACACGATGACACGACATGGCCTGTGTGTGTGGTCTGTGTGTCGCCGAATGCAATGACTCGCACTGTACACGGTTCGGCAATCGTACGACGACATTGACACGGACGCTATTGAACGCGTCAAACCGGCAGAGATAAATACTCGTGCTGGTAACATGTCGCCCGGTCGTGTCCACGTCCTCGACGGACGTCCAGACCCGTGCTCTCGCAGCCGTCGATAGTGTGACGTGTTGCCTACTGCAGAGGATCAGCAGGAGTCCTGAACTGTGACGCTTCGGGTACCCCATTGCCGTGTCGAATAGTACGCAGGCAGATTAGTAAATATTGCAACAAAAATCTTGAGCCTTCTGTACGTTTTAGCATTGAAATATGTTTTTTCAGAACCTAAATGTCCTTTAAGAATGTAAGTTTTTGTCAAGCTCCAAAAAGTATAATTTTTTGTGTCATTTTTCGTGGAAGGTTCAGCCACATGATGGAAAGTTCGTATTTGGAACCTGTCTTCGCTTTATGTTACCACGAAGTACGTTCACAAAACTGGATTTTCTGTAATAAAAAGCCATATTATTTTAATGAGCTTCAGGAAACTTTTAAAATTAGTTTTGCCGTTTACGTGAAGACGGCCAGTACACGGTTCTTTAATTAAAAAACCGCCAGATAATCGAGTGATATACAGATATATAGAAATCCTACGTTTTGTAGCAAAAAATAATCCACCCAACAACGAAGTGTTAATCAGTTAGGTCTATCTGGCCTTCTTCGCTGTCGGCGGAACCCAACGTCACAGTTCACAGTCGGCACAGCCAGTCACCACGACGTACGTTCTATATACGACGTCGTATGTTAGCGGACAACTACAGGCGCTATGGTCAACCATCAATCTGATGACGCCCTACAGGAACCTAGCACTAGGGTGACGTTAGCTTGATTTCACACTCACTGGGGGCGTCCTCTTGCCGACCATACCTCGCTGTGGACAGGCCCGCCTTAGACATCGCTACCGATCGACGTCGCTTAGGTCGTGGTTACAAGTAAAAGTTACAAATAAAACAAAAACATTTTACCTCCGCCAATAACGTTGGTTTGTTGGCAAAATTACACAGAAACTTATTGGTGGATTTAGCTGAAATTTGAACTCTGCATCGCAAATGTTTTGTGTTTTACTTATTTTCGAGTTGTGCGAAGCAGTCACGCTAATATATTTCATAACGTTTTTTGCCAGAAAGGTGCAGAGTCGGTACAAGAAAAATCATTTGTGGAATATTTTGACAATGTATCTTTTTCTTTTACGTGCATGAAACCATGGTCTCGTACAGCGGAGAGCGTGCTTGATTTGACGTAACTCACAACGGACGCGTCACGCGATAATCACATTCACTTGTTCGATCAGCAATCACTACGAGTAATCAGTAATCTTTCTGACGACCTGCTGGTCGCCTTGTAATTCCCGTCACACATCGCATCAAAGTTGCGAATATCGGACCTTAACGGACCTCGCAATATTCACTTGTCTGATGCGAGGCAGTGTTAGTACTGGCATGAGAGGCGTGCTGTTAATACTCTACCCTGACTTCCTGCTGGGCGATTCAATTACTGAATTTCTGCTTTACTAAAAGTTCACGCTCGAATAAAAGTCTTGATTTTTCCGAATTTAGGTTTTAGTAACTAACGACTTAAATTTAATTTTTGAAACAATATTATCCCAGTTTTTATCGATGTTTTAGTGACTATAACACGGTTTAACTTTAAAATAAAAAAAACACAATAATCATTTATTGTACAGTTGTGACATGATAAAAAATCGGTTCGAATTTCACGCTGGAGCAGTCGCGGAGTTACTGGTTTGGAGGCTATCAGGACGTTGAAAGGCAGAGGAGAATATGAGAAGAGTCGAGATGACGACGACCCGTCTTAACGCAATCACACGCTGCAGATCAGCTTGCACAATGCGCGACTGGTCATCGCGATTTCTCTGTATCCGATAGCGCACTGGCATCTGGTCGTCACTGGCTGCTGGCTGCTGCATTCACGCCGTCCTGCTTGCGTCCGCTGCGCGTCAATCTCCAACTCAATCAAGCGAAACGTGCCCGCAATCACGGCCAAAGATACGACCGACGGGCCAGCGACCAGAACCCGGTTATTGAAACTTGGTCGGAAGAAACGTGTAGCAGACTTGATGAAGACTGACGTATGGTGGTCACCGCGCGCGATGCGCTGCAGTCAGTGTATTGCAGGTCGCGGATGAAGCTGTGATTTTACACTGCACTGCCAACCAGTAAATACGATGTCACCGTCATCGCTGTCGCAATTCTATCTGGGTTCGCATTATTGGCTTCTTCGCAGACTTCGTTTACAGAAAATTGCGTACTGGGTATGCGCGCCGTGCTTCTTCGTCATTCTGCTAGGAAAATGCATGAAATGCTGAAATAAATAAATAAATAAATAAATGAAAACTCCGCTCGACAAAAATCGACCATGCATAAAACACGTGAACGACTAAGAAACTTGCAATCTCACGAAAAAAGGTTTTACGTTTTACGTACTACGACATTTTCGCAAGGCTGTGACTGTGAGATGGTCAACGCAATGATGCCGACAACTGCTGACACTGGTAGCAGGAAAAAAAACACAAAATGCAATAAAAACAGTGGAAGAAAATAGAAAAACTATCCGACTCACACTACAAAATCTTCCCCAAGCAAAATGCTGTATTTTCCATTCGCAAGAAAACGTTACATTGCGTACTTTTTTCTCGTAACGCAAGGTCAGTAAGCTACAAGCCCGCTAGATGATTACATCAAAACGATTGCAACATCGCACATCGCACACGTTCCTTGCGTCTGCAAGGTTTCTTAGGCGACCCTACTTAAGTAGGTAACGGTCGAGCTTATGGTACGAGTTGTCGTCTGTCTGTTTTGTGTCTATCGTCGTCCGTAACGTATGTATTGTGGCTGAGCGTTAGGTCGTAAAGGAAAAGTTTTTACACGAATAAATAGCCATGTGCTTTGAATCGGGTGTGCAAAATTTTAGCGATCTAGTGTAATGGGAACATTTTCAAATTGGGGGTTGAATAAAGAAGGAGGTGCAAAATTTAATGAAAAATTGGTCATATCTCGGAAACGGTGAGAGACAGAGCATAGGATGCTATTGATCACTAATAGAAAGTGGCATATTGGCTTTAAAATGACATGAAAATCATCAGGCTTGCCGTGGATATGAAATTTCACATCCATATCCATACCCATATCCACAGATTTTTCGTGGATATCCATATCCATATCCACAAACACCTATCTTGCGTACTGTATGTGTAGCCCCCAAATTTTTGCAAAATACAGTAGTGCAAAAGCGTTCATTACCCCCTCTCCTCCCAAAAACATGTCGCAAACATTTTCTTCTTTAAATTGTTAAAAATAAATAAAGTAAAAAATAAACACACATTCGCATTGAAGTATGATCTTAGTTGAGTATCACCCAATTTTCGTAAAAAGCTACACAATTTTACTGCCTTGTTTTGGTTGACCGTTAACGCATGTAGGCCCTACTGTGGCTAAACGGTACCTCGTAGCCTTGTAGCGGGTCGATGATGGTACCGTTGGATAAAGCGATGATAAATCATTGATTTTAGATGACCTTGAAGGTCAGTACGGCAACAGGAACTGTATATAGGCTGTAGCGCGTCTTCGCTAACAAGGCGTTTTTATTGTAGGAAAAATTTGCGAAACCTGCGTCCGATATTTCCGTTGTTTAATTATGACCGTAGCTATTTATACAATCCTGGCAAGGTGACCACGTGCGACGTCTGTCATACTGCCTTTGATTGTAGCTTTCGAGAGCAGCGTTCCGTTAACATAGCGTGCATGGAAATGTGTCACCTCGAAGAAATCGCTTTCTCTCCGTGATTGGAAGTCGGACGCTGGGCTTCAGACGTAGGCGGTACGGTCGGCTTTCCCTAGCGACAACTGGGTTTCTTGTTCGTATTTAGAGGATAAGTATGAAGTATGCGTTTACTTTAAATTAACTGCACGAAACGTGAAATAATTATCCCGGATGATATAGCGCCTAGTCCAGCTTTGATAGTTCCGTGAATTGCGGGCGGAGAAATTCTACAGCTATTAGGCCCTACAGTGAGACTGATCAAGAACGACGAAGCAACGTCGACGGAAGTAAGTAACGACAGCTGGTCGCAGAAGTTTTAGTGGCGCTGCGGCGCGACCGGCGACCTCCCATAACGTGTCTCAGACAGTGGGTGGCGCCCGCCCGACCAACTGAACGACCGACCGACTCTCTCGCTATAGAACCGAGTAGCGACAATCGATAGATCTCGCATGCCGCACTGGCCGGTGGCTGGTCTCGAGACGGGTGAAAACACCTTGAAATAGTGGTGTAACTAAAGATGGACCGAATACCGGCAGTGTACATGCAGATACTGGCACGCAGCTCCATGGCGTAGAGTACTGTAATGCCGTACTAACATTGTTTCACGCAACGAGACCGTCGGACGCAGGTTGGGTTGCTATACATGTGTACGAGCGTACAAACGATTATTGTTAAAGTCATTCTCGCAATGTCTGTGTAAACCGTGCCTTAATGAGAAATACCGAGGTACACAGATCGGTATAATGCGATATTTAAGTGACTAATACCCTCATTCTTTAGCGTGCACTACAATAATGTCAGACGGCGATATATCTAGAACTTCGTTCCAACTTCCAACACAATATTGTTCCAAAGAATTAGGCTTTTTATTTGTCTTTATACGTGGTTTGGTATTTCAGAAAATGCAGGCTACTTAGCAACGGATACACGCGAACGAACCCACAGTTGTTTGACGTGTTATTTCTAAAGAAACTCACAATTACAGCATACCGACACAAAATACAGTCCATGTTGATTGTGTGTCGTAAGCTTATACCACAACTTTGGTCTAAAGTTTCTAAAACTTCTCAAAATGTGGCGGCTGAATGCATTGAAAAATCGCCGTTTGCAAGAGATCGCCTCGCTGTGGGTTGACGTGTCATAATAACGAACATCTGTATCATTCTTAGGCTTAAATTAGCAAAATCCACAATGAGTCTTTATTGACATTAACAGACACACCGCTGTTAAACACAACGCACAATTACTGACGAGCTAAAAAATAAAAAAAACAGTCTGTGTACACTACACGATAGATAAAAATTTTACGAACATGGCGAACATTTGTTTTTACTGACAGCATGGGAATAAATATATTTACTCCTTTTCACATATTACACACGACTCAGTGGCACTCACTGCGAAAAAGTGTTCGGTTGGTGTACGTGACAATGCATCGGGCTAGTCTGATGTATACATGTGTCGCCTGTACATACTAACTGAACGTTCCCCAGCCCCACCAGTTGCCTTCGTCCGTGGATCGATGGGACTAAGGATATCCAGGGCTGAGTAACGAAGTGGTGCCCGGCGTGTCGCCGTCAGAGGCGCAGCTGCTTGATTATTTGGGGATATACTTTTTTCTGGGTTTTTTTACGAGTTTCTTCATTTACGTGTATTGCGTGAACGATTTCATAATAGATAAACAAATACAGTTTATTACTCGGCATAAAATTCAAATGCTGGTTGTGTTTTAAAATACGTAATACGTGCTTTCTAAACTTTTCTTTTGAAAATAACGGCATAGATGTAATATTATTTTAACTACGGGTAAGTGCAGAGATCTACCGCAATGCAGTTTCATGTTATGTTAATTGGATTTTAGGCCTATATGGCTATGGCTGCGCTGCAAATCAAACAACATCCTGGTTAATCATCATTATAATGGCTTAACCTCCACTTACACATGAAACACCAGACTTAACCAGATTAACAACAGTTATAAGATTATGTGAATAAAAATGTTTTAAGAGTTTTAAACGTTAATGACTGATGACCGTAAAAAGGTTAAAAACGGGAAACTGCTCGAGTAGAACCAGTCATACCAGTCACTGATCTCACTGTTACTCCATAAAAATTAACTTGGTCTGGTTTGGGGAGTATATACATCGATATCCCCCCTTTCGCTACGATTTTGATCGCGGTCACTGTCAGTCGCTAGCTGATTTCAAACGCACGGACGGAAGACGATGCGACGGTCGCACGACGTGGCATGACTGTCTGTTTGACTGTCTTTTGTGAACGATATCCTCTATGCGTCGTAAACATACAACCAGAAGAAAATTCCCTCCCGAGGCTATAATTCCCCCGACTAAATACTTAACAGAAACAGTCCTCCGGCCGATTCGCGTGTAACAAAATCATTCTGGACCAAATCCACAAACCAAAGATTTTGTCCGGGAAATAATGTCTGGGGAGGGGGTTTACCGTTTTCGCTCAACACGGCGCAGCGATTCTAGATAGTTTTGCCCCTGCTGGCTAGTCGCAAATAAGATTTTTTTGAGCGTTGCACCTTTTCCGCGGCTGTGCATTAGCCGCAAGCTGAGTGTACTGCCATGGCGAGGTCATCGAATTGCTGACATCTAAGACTTGTTGCTTTTATACCCGCGGCGACGACATGTTATCGCCTTACGGCGTTGGTGTTCGGCGCGTTCCGTCCGAGCAATGTAGTAGAGTTTTTTTTCATCCGTCGGTGCTTTACCGCGTTTAAAAAACAATTATGATCTAGACAATTACGCTTTTCGTATTTGCAAAAATACGACTATGAAATCGGTCGTTCGAGCAGTTTCGTACAAACAAAACCGGAATACATCTGTCAGGTGCTAATTCTGCTATCCGGCGAAACACCGGGGTATAGTGAGAGAGACAGAAGTGTGTACCTGGCAGTGGAACGAAGATATTCAGGTTGAGGCAGTCTTCGCTTTGTTTCTCTACGAACGGCAGAAGACGACGCAGGTGACGCAGATGGTTGCGGTGTGACGACGAGGTGTCCGTGGACAAGGGTGGATTGCTGTCAGGCAGACGCTGTGGACAGACCGGGCGGTGCTTCAGCGCTACACGAACACCGTCCCACTTCTCCATGGACGCAGTCGGCGGCATGAAGCGTAGCTCGGCACCGAGCGTCGACGCGTACTGAATTCCGAGGAAGACTTCGACCGGCGGCAGACCGAGCTCTGGACGTCGAGTGACAAGTACCGCGCGCAGCTTGCCCTGCGACGTCTTGACCATTCGCCATAGACTCATCCCATTACACAGCGAACCGAGACCGCCGAGTTCGTGTCGTGTCGTCTTGACTCGGTCGAGCTTGTCTTGTCACGTCTTGACCACTCGCGGACTCATGCGAGACGTCGACAGTTTACCGGCGACCAGTGACAACGCCCACACCATGCAGATCACCTCAGCGATCAGCGACATCTTACACTGCGCCGCTCACCTGAACGCCAGAAACACAACAAGGGCCAGGCCAAAGTAATTTGGCAAGAGCCGGAATTTGCTGAATGGTTTAAAAGGATGCCCAAATGTAACAAAAAATAAACAGACAGACACGCTAAAAATGTGTAGCTGTAGGCAGAATCGTGATGACCGTATGCATGTTGTACACTACAAGGTTAAAGAATCACACCTCACACGATAGTGTGAGTGTTGTAAGGACGATCTTCACAGTCTATGGGAAAAAGCAAACTTTGACCTTCAGCCAGCCAAAAACCCCTGAACCAATCGTCACCAAATTTAAATGGCGTGATTTTATCGTAGACCGCTACCGCCAAAAAATTGGGCTTAATCCGCCCAGGGGTTTTGCTCCCCATATAGGTGAAATATACACCCCTCCTGTTCAAAATTTACTACACTTTTTTGGTTTTTCAACTCGCCTACAGGCGAGTCCGTTAGACCGATTTTTACGCATAATACGTCCAATGACGCGGTTCTGCGCAAGGAAATGCCTTTTTATTGTTATAAAATAAAAATTTAATTTTTGACTTATTTATTCGAAAAGTTTGAAAAAATTACAATGGCGCCTATAAGGAAAATTTAAAAAAATTTAAACTGTCATAACTTCCGTTGCGTGCAAGATAAAGTCTTAATTTTTGGTTCTAGGATAT
>Ga0209367_1002423_pt1 | contig 24629 bp, 15 predicted proteins | sample WorMetLIZISLAND2_FD_187412 | JGI IMG/M metagenome (GOLD analysis project Ga0209367, IMG submission 187412) | Marine gutless worms symbiont microbial communities from Max Planck institute for Marine Microbiology, Germany - Olavius geniculatus... ... | reverse complement strand
GTTAGAGGTCATTTAAAGGTCATCTGAATGATAATAATAATAGTACCAATGTCTATGGTGCTGTCATCATGGTACAACCATTACGAGAATTCACGTGGTTCATTTGACTGAATGTAGCACAAGCGCCAGGTGGCTGCTGACCTTTGGACCAAACCCATCATCTTCAGCCAATAGATCCGCCGGTAGGCAGCTACAGAAACTACATTCACCGTCGCCATTTATTATTACTCAGCTAGACAGCTGATACTCATTTTACCGTCCCACACAGCGTAGAAGGCTGAGTCAACCTAGCTGGCAGGATTTGCACCGAGATGGTTTACCTGCCCGCAGGCAGTCACTAACCGGGCCCGGCGTAGAGTAACTTTGTTTCATCCGAGACGCATTACCAACTGCGCCATGCCACCAACCAATAATGTCACAAAATAGAGTGATCTGCTAAAAATGTTTAGTGTCGATTCTTACTGAAATTTTTTCAAAGGAAGGGGCCATGGCAGCATATGTTTTATGTTCTTAGTCACTGTTTTGCAAGCTTTCTCAAAAATTTGTCAATTTCAAATTTGATGGAATTTGTTGAATTGGTGCTGCAGGTCGGCTTAATGTTGGTCATTCAGATAAATGAATTTTCGCGAAGATTTTTTATTCAATATAGATATCTTTATATAATAGATGGCTAAAAATAAAACGCAGCGTTTAGTGGAAGTACGAAAACTTACTGATATCAAGTCACAAAAGTGTTTGCAGTTAATACTTAGTAAGGATCGGGACCAATGACTTGTACTGATTTTTTTTATGTATTAACATTTTTGGAGATATTGCTGCTGTTTATTTATCTAATATCACCGGTGACCATATTCTTTATCATGATTATTTATCTGTTAAATCTAGATTTTAATAGCATTAGTGTGAAATGTGAAATTATGTTGTAGGGTCAATTGCATTCACAGCTATTGCTATCTACTTTGTCTCGCGTCCTTCGTTCTCCATCCAGTGGCAAGAAAAAGCCGTCTTCTCTGCGTTCTTCGTTGGCGCTGTTCTCTGCTTGACGTTCTCTTGGATGTTTCACACCGTCTTCTGCCATTCAGAGCGAGTCGGACGATTTTTCAACAAGTATGCCAACCATGTTGTTGATGTGTGAAATTTTGTACCGGCATTTATTAGTTTGATCCAATAATAACTAATTACAGTGGTACAACTGTTCACATTTTCAATTCCATATTATGGTGCTGTATGAAAAAAAAAATCCTGTCAACAATTTAACAATCTTGGCTAGAATATTGACTGCTCTTTTTATATTACTTGTGATTTTCATTTACTGGGCATTTGTCCTGAAGTGCCTGTCACAAGGTTTCGGTGAGTCTTTGCTTCTACACCGTGAGCCATAAAGAACGTGCCACTTTACTTCTGTCCATATCTTCGCCAATTATTGACTGATTCTCACAATTTTTTACTGGCACACTTGGCAGACAATTTGCAATAATGGGATTATTATATATCCCACCTCATGGTAAATGCATTTCTACACTACCATGTTAAATGAAAATGTAAGCAAAAACTGATGACAACAAAAATTTAGGTAAATGAAAAAAACCCTTCAGACCAACATTCTGATGAATGATCTGTATGACACTAGACTGTGTTAGACCCACAAAGTTTAGTGTCATACAGAACATTCACTGCAATGTTGATGTGAAGTGTTTTTTTCAATTTCACCAAAATGTTTTTTTGTTATTAAATTGTTATGTATGCATATTTCATTGATGTTTCGCAAGGTAGTGTAGATATGCATTTATGGTGTGATGGGATATGTAATCATCACATTATCGCAAATTGTCTGCAGAGTGTGCCAGTAAAAAATTGTGAGAATCAGTCAATAATTGGCGAAGATATGGACAGAAGTAAAGTGGCACGTTCTTTATGGCCCACCCTGTAGAATTGTCAGAGTTTTTGCATGTCAGATATCTTTCCTTTTGCTAGTTTTTAGAACACATTTAGTGTATTTATAAAAATTAATTGGCTGTTGCACAACTGATCGTGGTTCACTAAAACATCAGTTTTAATTCTACTTTGTGATTGGTATTTGTTATAGTTTTTGGTTTTATTGCCAAATTGATAGATAAGCCATTGAATAAAAAGGATTTACGAATTAGCAAAGCATTTGCAGTGTTGTAGTATAAAGAGAATTTACAGATTAGTTTAGCATCTAATCTGTTATTGTTTGACTGCATTTGTAGACTTGACTACTGTGGTATAGCATTGCTCACAATGGGCTCATTTGTGCCGTGGCTCTACTACAGTTTCTACTGTCGACTGGCACCAAAGCTGGTCTACTTCATCGCAATATTTATCCTTGGCACATTCTGCATCGTCGTCTCCATGTTTGACAAGTTTGCAGAGCCGAGATTTCGCCCTCTCCGTGCAGGTATTTAGTATGCAGTGATTTAAACAAGACCTTCTTTCAAGACCACGACTTTTTTGTCTTCAAGGTTTCTTGAGACGAAAGACCTTGGTTGTTTGTTAACTGAGCAAACAAGTAATTTGAGCAAACCTCACGTGACACGCGATAGCAGCGGTCCTACCACTTTAGCAATCAGTGTAGGCCTACAGCAATAAGATATTAATGCATCTTGAAAGAGTACTTAAATTTGAAGCCTCCGTATGGAAGACTCCTTGAATTTAAGAGATCAAAACTTAGAGTGTTCTTAAAAATGTACGTTCTATGCTAAAAATGTCATACACAGGTTGTCCAGGTCCATCTCCAGCCATTTCGGTGCAATTCACTTTTAAAGTGTGTGTCGCAGCCAGAAATCGCAAGGAAATTTACTAATACCCCTATTTTGGGAATTCAGGGTCATTCAAGATCATCGACGTAGACACCAATAAAAAGCTTGTCACTGTTACTGGTTATGATAAGCAGCATGTCTGTGCCTATCTGCAATCGTTTTCTTGCTACGTGAGATAATTGCGGTAAAATAACCACTTTTTAGGGGGGTAGCCGTATTTGACGCCCGCCTGCACCGGACTTTTTAAACCTAGATGGTCGGGACTTGGACTGCTAAAATCTGCGTTTAATGCTAAAAATTTCATATGCAGGTTGTCTTGGTCTATCTCCAGCCATTTTGTTGCAATTCAGTGTTGAAATGTGCACTGCATCCAAAAATTGTGAAAAATTCACTAAAACCCCTTTTTGGGGTTCAAGGTCGTTCAGCATCATTGATGTTGATAAATCTAAAAAGCCCATCACCAATGCTTGTTATAATAATAAGCAGCATGTCTGTACCTATCTGCAACCGTTTTCACACTATATGAGCCAATAACTGCAAAATAACATCTTTTGAAGGGGGTACCCTTTATGACGCCCTCGTTCGAGGGGACCCTGCACCTACGGGCACGAAATTTTGTCACGATAAACTAGAGTCCTTGGGGCAGCGCATGGTAAAGGTTTTGTGATTTTAGCTTGCACCATTTTGACACAATACAGCGGTGTGACAGACGGACAGACGCCCAGGCCATGGCTAAGACGCCCGAAGCATTCTGCTATCGTGCGTAAAAATGGATGCTTTTTTACTAAAAATGGATGCTTTGCTCTAGTAGTCCTTTATTTATACTTGGTACTGTTTGGTAGTGAGAAACATATGATAAATCTGTGGCAAAATGCTGAAAATGCTTGGGCACTCAGTGGTACATTTGGTGATACGTTTTCCGACTGCTGTTCTGCATGTTTTCTATGGCCTGGGCAAGTATTGCCACATGTTCTGATACTGCCAGTACTTTTAGAGACCAACCTAACCTAACCCTGCATTAATCACTTAACTGCCATGGCGTGCCACACATTTATTGTGTGCTTCTCACTAGTTAGATCAGTGAGTTTCGGAAACAAAAAGCTGCATGTCTGTCTTTGTGCAGTTTACAGAGCACTTACTGGCAGACACTAGGTGTGATACATTTGGCATCGTCATTTTCGGCATTGGAATTATTGTTGTAGTTATAGTAGTAGCGTGCATTGACTGACCCAGTCGTCGTTTTGCATGCAAAGGTCTCTGTCTTCACCATGTTGATGAAGCTTTTGCCTGCAGTGTTGGCGTAGATGACACCTCAGTTTTGAGAGTGGTCTGACTTAGGTCTTGAGCAGAACAAGCAAAATGCATGAGCTGTTTAGTTTGGATTACCATTCTGAAGTGATTTACTATTCATTCCTGAACATTGACAGCCTCAGGTTTAGTAAATGGACCCTGTCTTAGGCTGCATCTACGTAGACACGAGTACGAGTCTGGCACTGTCCGGGTGCCTATCGTGTATTTCAATGACGCTACAGCGGTCGTTCACATACATACGAGTATGGGTTATCTGTAAATTTCACTCGTACAAGTAGTTTCTGTGCATGTCATGTTTTTATCCAACCCATGCGAAGTAAACTACTCGTAATTAGCATTAATGCAATTTATAAAAGCAATGGCACACATTTGATGTCAGAACTGACGTCATCGTAAAACTGACCATCGTTGGAGATGTGCAGTTAGTAAAAATAATGACTTTGTAGTGGAATATCGTTATTTTAATCGCGAAGCATTTTCTCGATTTGATTTCATTTAATATGGCCAACAGGCGTTGAGTTGTTTTTGTACAAGTAACCGTCAACGCTCTACTCGTACGAATGAAGCTTCGACGAGCCACGCCATTGAAATACACGGATGCCCAGACAGCACTGGACTCTTATTTGTGTTTATGTGAATGCAGCCTTAACCAGTGGTTGGTGGTAATGAATTTCAGTAACAAAGCCATTGACATTTGCCGTTGGGAACCTGGATGACGATGCTACAGTATGTGCGTGCATGGTACAGGTGTTTTCATTGGTCTCGGTCTGAGTGGAGTGATTCCCGCCATGCATTACGTCATCACGAACGGTTTTCATGACGCAATATATGAAGCTGCGCTCGGCTGGCTGTCACTAATGGCAATACTCTACATCATTGGAGCTGTCATATACGCTGCTCGCATACCCGAGCGAATCTGGCCCGGACGCTTTGACATCTGGGTATTAAATCCATCTTATCTGCTATATAAATTTACTTTTTACTTATGTACTGGCATGGCATTGTTAACCTTCATTAAATTAATCCGTCTTGGTACAGAATATAGAGAGTTGTTGTCCGGCTTTGGATGCAGTTTTAGTTATCTAGTCATACCACAGTTTAAATTTGTTGTGATCTAACCAACGTCGCCTAGTGGTAGCGACAAGACCAGACATTAGTGTCTACAGTATGGAGGGAGTGTCAAAGATTTCGAAGGTTTTAAAGCGTAGCTCTGAAATGCTAAAAAGCACTGTGTATTACTGTAGAAATGTCATATATGTCTTTCTGAAGAGTGGCTGTATTAGGTAGCTTGCATGTGTTTTGTTTTGTGCTTGCCATAGTTGTGCATCTTGACAGCATTCCCGGCTGCAGTTTATAATAATGAACAATTAACGAGTACTTGGAACTTGCCAAAACACTTTCAGTTGAAGTTTTTTTGGTAATGGTAATAATAATATACGTTTGTATAGTGCCATAGTGCCACCATAGTGATGTAGCTTCAGAGGCACTGGGTAGTTTGACATTTTCATAAAAAACAAGATAAGGATGGATAAGATAAGGTAATTTTTGCATGTGACAAAATGTGACAAAAGTGGCTGATATTATGACGAACTAGAAAGCAGTCATAGCCCGCAGGTACCTCCGCCAAAGCAATGTTATTCGCCATGTGGCGTTGCCATCTTCGCTTTGCCAGTGGTTCCCTTATGCCCCCTTTAACGCAATGGTAACGAAAATTTTAAAGTGATCCAGAATCCAGGATTCCTGCTGGATCACCCCCAAAATTGAATCACTGGTAGTTTGTGCCATGCCCGACATACCCTCAAAATTTCAGAAAGATCCATCCATAACTTTTTGAGTTATCTTGCTGACACACAGACAGACAAACAAACAAAGAGACAAACAAAAACCAGCAAAAACATTACCTCCTTGGCGGAGGTAAATATTGCAAAATTACTATCAATTTAAAAAAGGTAAATATAAAATAATTTAGTGGTAACTGTAGATATAGGATCAGTGTTGTCTTTGATATATTATGATGCAGTAAGCTTGCATGCATCTCTGTTCCTTGGAAACCATGTTCTCTTCCACCTTACTATATTGTTTGTGCAAAGTTTCGTTTTTTGTCAAACTTAGTAATTGAAACCATATACAAAAATTAAAGATTGTGTTCACAGATGCTGTAATATTTTACTATGATTTGTCTGATTTTTGGACTTTGTTTTGGTCTCCAGTTGTCCTAGGCACAGTTCTGGCAAGCATGCATGTTCCAGTAGTGACTTTTGCTAGTGAGTTGGTTTTGGCGTTGGCGTTGTGTAATGGTAGCATGCTAGACTGACAACCGCAAGGTTGCAGGTTCAACTCCTGCCCGATGCACTGCCAGGTAATGACCTTGGGCAAGTTGGTCACACACATGTGCCTCTGTTCACCAAGCAGTATAATTTGGTACTGGCCAGAGGGCGGTGATGCTTTGCAGCTGGGAAGGTAACTGTAGGTCTGGCATTGCATTGACCATGCGTCACAGATGCAGTGGTTTATCCACCACCTACAGGCTCAGTGGTCAAAGAATGGGACATGAACACCCCACTTGTGGGTTATGGCACCTTTACGTTTAATAATACTAACCTGGCATGTGGTAATTGCTGAAGACTGCAGACTGATTGCGTTGCTTTGTCGTCGGCTTGCTCGTGTTGCAGTGTCAGAGCCATCAGATATTCCACGTTTTTGTGCTTGTTGCGGCATTTGTTCACTACCACGGTATTTCCCAGCTGGCAACAAATCGACTCACGTATGGCGAGTGCGGGGCTTTTGATCTACCCCCGGATTACCCGGCGTTGTACTAGCACTACTAGCTCAGTGGACCAGCGCTCTGTCTGCATTTGCTGTTGGTAAATACTAGCTGGATGCTACTAACATTGTCTTGGCATGTCATGTTGAATGCGTTTTTTTCATGCCATTGTTTCTGGCAGTTTGTTTCCTAACACTGGTTTATTATTAACTAATGCATTTTTTGACTGTTATCTCCACCGAAGGGAGGAGGTTACGTTGTTTTACGTTGGTAGATTAGTCTGTCCAGCAGATTACTCAGTAAGCGGGAAAGGAGTTTGGTGAATTTTCTGGAGGCTGGTCCATGCCTCTAGGAACAATACATTAGATTTTTTGTGTCAGCCCAGATTACAGTCCAGATCGTGGAGGCTATTAAAGAATTTTTGATTTATTATTTTTATGATTTCTAAAGGCGGCTAAGAATAAGGCACATTCTTCGGTGGGAGGTTTGAATTCTTCCAGTGCTTTCTGATATAATTTGCAGTATCTCTAATATCAGCAACAGCATTGATGAAAATTTTCATTTCTGACTGAAAATCATTTACAGGTGTACATTTCTGTCAGTATTGCAAAGAAGACAATAATGAATAGCAGGTACTATAACCAAAATGTATTGTGTTATGTGTGTTTCATCATCTGACTCCCCACTGCTTGGACTTTCTAAAAAATGATTTCTGTAGCTGAAAGCTGAGAAACATGTTTAGGAAATTACTCCACATCCAAAACTAGATCGACATCAGACAGTGTGGGAGAGGTGGGCAAAAACTGCCAATTTGGGTTAGTTTTTGTTTTTTTTCCTTTTGTGGGAGATCGTTTCTGCAACTTGATACCCCTTCTCATGCTTTCAGTTGTTTTATTTTTTTATCAATTTCTGTACATTAAAGCTGGATGTCTATTGTGAATGAATTGTTGTTTTTTGACAGTTTCAGAGTCATCAGATATTCCACATGTTTGTTCTCGCAGCAGCATTTGTTCATCTTCACGGATCATCAGTTATTGCGAGCCACCGTCTTTCATATGGCGACCAATGTGATGACCTGCTTGCATGATGATACGAACCGTACCGGCTGACCGAAATGAAATTAACGCCATTTTTATGTGCTTTAAATTTCTCAAATATTAACCAGTTTTCAATTTTTTACTGCCAGATTTTGTAGAAAATTTGTAATAACATTATCGCTAAAATTTCACTTTACCTCAAGTGTGTCGCTACACTACCTTGTGACATTTCAGTGTCTTAAAAGCAACAATTAAACAACTATGATCACCCAGAGCTAAGCATCCCACTCTCCTAGATACAATATTTTTTCTATACAAATAAAACTTTCAAAAAATACTGACCACGTGCCAGTGACATCATCATGATGTCACTAGGCACAAGCAGAAGAAAATGTGTTTTGAGAATGTTTTAAAAAGCAGGTATTGGCCTTGTATGCAGAACGCTGGTCACGTTGTGGTGCTTTTATAAGACACAAGGTAGTGTAGCGACACAATTCAGGAGAGATGTGATCTTCAGTGATAGTGTTAAATTGCATATTTTCTCTAGATTTGGACCGTGAAAGAATTGTGAAAATCGGTTAATATTTGATGAAGCTAAGACGTATCGAAATGGTGCCAATTTTTTGGGCCACCCTGTATATCACGATAATCAGTCATTACTCCTTGGCTGGCTGGTTGCACTTGATATGTATATATTCTGGACAACATGTAGGTTTGTTATTTGCACGCAGTGTTCTTGCGATAGTCTTCAGACACAGCACAGCTAGGAGTTCTACCAGGGGACTGACTCATATAGCTTGAAATAGTAACTACACTGTGAACCATAAAGAATGACACCCTTTTTATTTTGGGAATAACTTAGCCAAGTGTTGACCAAACTTTACTGTATTTGGCAGAAATGTAGCCAAGAAAATTTTCAACATATTTATGTTATGCTGCACGCCACACCTACATGTATTTAGTTTAGTTATGTTACTGCAGGAAAATGCAATGTCATTTAATTATGTATGTGCATCTGAATTTGTGCCGTTAACAGCAGCCGTAATATTAATGATAAAAACATACGGGCTGAACAAAACCATTCAAATTTGCAGTGCCTACGTAAGTGTCATAACAGTATATATATACTGTAAAGTTTGATTAACACTTGACCAAATTTTTCCCAAAATAAAAAAAGTGCCATTTTATGGTTCACAGTGTAGTAGGCTATGTAAATTGATCGAATTACAACCTTTACAAATTACAGTGTTTACAGTGGTTGTAATTTGATGAATTTACATAACTTTACAGATGGATGATTGGGAGTTTTTGTTGTACATATATACTATTTATTTCTTTCTATTCCCAATGTTGTAACACATCAGTAATTTGGACGGAGTGATCTGTTATCTGATGCGGTTTGTGTGATGGACAGTTTTGGAATGGCATAGTTTGTGTGCTGATCCACTAGCATGTTGCTTGATTTAGCTCAGCATAGCATATACCTTCTATACCGTGGGCCACATTAGAGGTTAATTTTAACATTTAATGTCGTTACTTACACATCCGAACCATAGTGGGTTCAGGGTTGCCAGATGTTAGGAATCCATGTCGCCCAAGAGTGACAATAAGTAGTCCAGTTTTTGTCTTTTTATGTGTAACCCAATGCAAGCCAGTGAGTGGTTCACAAAGTCACGGAAAATGTAGTACATTAGGCAAGGCACCTAAGCCAAAATTTTGGCCCCCCAAGAGTCACCCAATTTGAAATCCTAGATGGCTTGCTGTAAAGCACCAAAGATGTGAACTGTGAAATTGCCAGCACTTCAGACTATTCATTCACAATCTTTTTACTTCTTATTTACACTGGTTTAAGTGGCACAAGTGTCCATTTATGTTTTGGTAATGCGCCACCAAAGTCAGTTAAATTTATAATCTCTGCTGTTTTTCGTCACTAACGATGATAGCATTTTGCATCGGTTGGCCTAGCCTTATACTGTGTCGCGTGGGACGTTGAACCCTCTACACTCACCCCCGGTGAATTTGTGACTATGTTATGTGGCTGGTGGATCAGAGTTTGTGCTCCATTGATATAGTGACTTGATGATCTGTCCATTTGTTAGTCAGAGCTTTCATGTGTTAAGTGATGATTGTCGATGAGCTAAGGCATAAGAAAATTTCTGTGCTTCCAGTTGCCGTCCATCCTTAATAGCCTCTGTCCGTAAAATCTTTGTTTTACCGGGATAAGACTGGTGCATTTTTGTTTGCTTTCAAAGTTTTACTAGCAGAAAAAAACTGTTTTCATCCAGCCTGTTATGCTGCAATATTTTTGCTTTGATTCTCATGTGTTAATTTCTTTTTTACAAGTTGCCTTTATTCAGTATGCGATGAAATAAAAATGTGAAATAAATTACATCCCTTGTTCATATTTAGCGCTAGAATGCATCTGGAAGTACAGGAATTTTAATAGTCCTAAGCAGTAGTTAGCATTTTTGGCAGTTTGTGGCATGTTTGGTTTTGCCATTGGTGATGTTTTTGTCGATAACTGCATGAATGATTTGTCATGTCCAAAGTTCTTGTGATTGCTATGAGCTGTATTATCACTCCGGTACTGTGGATCGTAAGCCCCCATCCTCCAATAGATAGCATTCTGAGATTGTTGGCTGTCTGGAGGATAACAGGGAAGATTATTCAAACTGCCGTTACTGTTACATATGTACATTTGTAGTGGAGAGTTGGGTTTAGATTGTTTTTGATGTTCTGTGTTCCATATCAGGTTTTTCTGTAAGCGTTAAATCATTATTATGTGTTTATGCATTGACTGGAAAGTTTGTCCCCAAAATGGCCTACACTGTCGGGCAGGACGTTAAACCCTACTCACTCACCCGCAATGTAAGCCCGACATCGAGAAGTGGATTGCTTAGAACGTTGATTCAGTTAAGGAGCTGGTATTATCGCCAGATTCAACATTCAGCGTTTCCAAAGTTGTCAGTGCATCCAATCGAAGTTGCTGTATTGTCAGCTTCATATTTTCAGTGATGCACTTTTAGGTGTTAATAAAATTGATGTCATGTGTTTTTTCGACAGTCAAATGCCGTTTTTCTTCAATTCATTTTACAGTTAATACGTCTAAGAATTTTGGACAAAAATTGATGACTTTTAGCTTAATTATAACTGTTTGTTTAGGGGTTCACTTTTTATTGGACAGTGTACTTGTGCTAGAATATTTATTAGCAACGTATTTACATACTGCACACATAGCATTTGTTGACTTACAACACTGGCAACTACTGGTATATAACTATTACATATATGATATGACGGACGCTTTGTTTCTCAATGGGTTAATGCTGCAAGTGTGTTTGCTTTTACTTACTTAGTGTTCTATTTAGCTTTATGATCTTCAGAAACTCTGTCATACTGCATGTGATTATTATATCCAACCCAGTTCATTTACAATATTCATTTGGTCTCATTAGGTGTATTATGTACCGTGTGGCATAGAGAAAAGTGTAACTTTACATAGATCCAGCAGTCGAACTTTTTCGGACATAACTAGGTTGTGATCACTGCCATGAAGGGTGGTAACGTTGAACATTATGTTAAAGTGTTTAACATGACTATGCTTCCCTGCAGTTATCAGTGCACACTTCTTTCCAAAAGTGTCCGATTTCAATCTAAGTGAATACATATGTTTCATTACGCGCGAGAGCTAGCATAACTATAGTGCGTATTAGCTACGGTAATTCTGTCTGTCAGTCTGTTTGTCTGTCTGTCACAACCCAGTACCGTTTGGAGACCAGGTGAGATAGAAACTTTGGGTTTTCACCATATGATAGCTTAGAGTCTCTAGTATTTTGTGACAAAATTTCATGCCAGAGTAAAGGGTGTCCTCATGGATGAGGGGGGCGAAAGAGGGGCATTTCCCTTAAGAAGTTGTTATTCTACCACTATTGGCTCATCTAATGTGAAAAAGGTTGCAGATAAGCACAGACATGCTGCTTATCATAACAAGTACTGGTGACGAGCTTCTTAGGAATATCAACATCAATGATCTTGAATGACCTTCAACCCCCAAAAATAGGGGTTATGGTGAGTTTTTCACGATTTTGGGCTGGACACGCATTTCAAGAGTGAATTGCGCCGAAATGGCTGGAGATAGACCATGACAACCTGCATATAAAATTTTCAGCATTGAATGTAGATTTTAGCAGTCCACTTCTGGATCCTGCATGTTCAAGGAAGCTTATGCACGTGGCTGTCAAAGAGGGGTACTCCTCTAAAAATGGTTATTTATGCGTTGTTGGCTTGTCTGGTGTGAAAATGAATGCAGATAGGCACAGACATGCTGCTTAACATAACAAGTACTGGTGATGAGCTTCTTAAAAATGTCAACATCGATGACCTTGAATGACCTTAAACCCTAAAATAGGGGTTGTAGTGATTTTTGGCAGCAAAAGAGTGAACTACAACGAAATGGATGGAGATAGACCAAGATTATCTGCGAACAGGAACTGCTATAGGCTTTGGCGATTATCATGAGCATTAGCTCAGATTTCTTGTTTATTCTATGCCACACTGCTTGTACAGGGTGGGCCAAAAAACGTGCCACTTTGCCTTTGTCCATGTCTTTGCCATTTATTGACTGATTTTCAAAATTCTTTCACTGGCACACTTTGCAGACAATTTGCCATAATGTGATTATTATACATGCCACCACACCGTAAATGTGTCTCTGCACTACCTTGTGAAGTATCAATGAAATATGCATACATAACAGTAGTAACAAGCAAACATTTTAGTAGAATTGAGAAAAAACACTTCAGACCAACATTGCAGCGAATGGTCTATATGACACTAGACTGTATGGGTATAACACAGTCTAGTGTCATACGAATCATTCATCGCAATGTTGGTCTGAAGCGTTTTTTTCATTTACCTAAATTTTTGTTATTATTGTTAGTTTTTGCTGACATTTATATTTCACAAGGTAGTGTAGAAACGTGCTTATCATGTAGTGGGATATATAATAATCACATTATTGCAAATTGTCTGCAGAGTGTGCCAGTAAGAGAATTTTGAAAATCGGTCAATAATTGGCGAAGATATGGACAAAAGTAAAGTGGCACATTTTTGATGGCCCATGGTGTACAAGTGGTCACTCAGGACTTCGCTAGTATGATATCTTGGCTTACATTTTGCATGCTGGTTATGTAATGGACATTTCTCTCAGTCTGGATTTCCTGAGAGCTTTCTATGTGCTGCTATTGTTTAGTGATATTGAGTGACATTATAAACGACATAGAACAGTGGCTATGACCACTTTCTGCATTGATATTTTTTTCGCAAAGTGAACGTAGCGAACGGCAGAGATAGTGTTCACTTAATGTGAGTCATTCTCTTGGAGCGACTGAAAATGCAAGTACGGAAAATGCTAGTACAAACCTTCGAAATGGGCAATGGCCAACAGTTCTTTCGTGGATAAGTAAAAACTTTTGCTGCAGGAACTGCTTGCATATTTGCGTCAAATAGGCCTACACAGCTTGATCTTCTGACATTTTGATGCTACTTATAGGACTCTCCCTCACTCCTTTACCAGTTCTATCAACTCTTTACAATCTTTGTTGCCCACCAGCAATATATGTTTCCTGTCTGTTTCATTCTTGTGACACGGAAAATTAAAAATTTGTACATTGTGGCATTTAACAAATTGCTTCCTAAATTTCTATCAGTTCATTTCGCTGGCTGAACTCCTCTAACTCGGACACTACAAGTGACTGTGTACGCCTACCAGTACTCTTTAGTCCTAGTTACTGATCTTCATATAAGCCGTATTTGTCGATGTGGCAATTTGTATACTGCCTTATCATCTTACAATAAAACAAAAAATTGCAGATTTTGTTCAGCTGTTTTAATCTCATTTGACAAAGACTTAATAGTTTTACTGTAATTTCCACAAAAATATTTACAGGCACATACTCGCATTTTCCATACTTGCATTTTCCAGTAAGCTTACTTGCATTTTCAGCGCCCCTATTCTCTCTCATTAGCAATGACGTCACCCACAGATTGTGATTGCTTGGCGGTCGGCGTGGTGTAGTGGTAACGCGTCTGATCCAGTCAGCGAAGTTACTGTACGCCGGGCCCGGTTAATACTGCGATGGGTGACTGCCTGTGGGCAGGTAAACCATCTCGGGATGTAACCAACCGCCTAGGTCAACTCAGCCTTCCATCCCTCCGGGGTAGGTAAATCGAGTACCGGCCTATTTGGCTGGGGTTAAGGCGGGGCGCGTTCCCCTCTGTCGGGTGGCAGGTAACACTGTGTGATCCCATATGACAAGTGATGCTCCGTAGCTCTGAGATGGGATCATTAAGAGCTATATGCACCTTTAACGTCACCGCAGCAATGCTGAAAGTAGTTATAGCTATTACTATTGGTTATTAACATCAGGAAAGAAAGAATTTTACTTTATTAAATTTTAGTTGAGTATTTGAACTAACAAATTTATAAAAGTAACTTTAAATTACTTGGACCATAAATTCACTTTGTGGAGATATGCACTCCCACGAGCGACTTTTGGTTTTGTTCTGTGACACTCTGAGTCGGCACTCAATGTCATGCTGTGTTTATGTAATATTTAATAGTAAACTTTAGCATGTACTATTGTTTGTTGTGTTATGTAGGAATTTGGCCACTGGTTTTAGTGCATTTGTGATGTTCGTTGTTGAGCATTTTGATATACTGCATAATTGTGAAAGAGTCTGCATGGTGTCACAACTAGCAGCTTTTTGTGAATGAATATTCTTAGCACTTCACATGTGAATATGATATAAGAAGGTGTTTGTTTTCATCGTTTTTTCTGTATAGGTTCAAGCTATATCAAGTTCAAGACTGTGACCACCAGTGACCTCCCAGACAAGAGAGGGGACAAAGGGGCCCCATGCCTCCAATGGAAATTCAGAAGTTTCGTAACGGTTTCGATTTTGATGTCCAAAGTGCTCTAAAACTCAAGTATAATGATCTTTATTTCCAACTTTTTCCAGGGGTGATACTCCTCCTGGACCCCCCGCGTTAAATGGAGAGGAGGGGAAAGGAGGGAAGGGATGGTAGGTGAGGAGAAAGTAGGCGAAGAAAGGGAAGGGAAAGGGAGATGAGCTCTCATTCTCATTTCTGTCTGGGTACGCTATTCGTGACCAGAGGTGGCTGGCAGAGCTGAGTGCATAGTGCAGACTGCAGAGATTTTGCTCCATAGAGTTCAGACCAACGCAAAATCATCAGATGATGCAGAAGAATGTCACGGAAAACTGACAAGAATACCATTCTGACAGTTACCCTTACGTATCCTCCTCGCATTTGTGGAGCTTTATGGTGTTTTTTTTATATTTGGCCAATGTCTCAGGAGCCACAGCTACTCTCAGACAAATCATGCTCGGACAATGTACAGCGTTTCGGTTTTGGAGATTTGCATCTTTGATCTCATCTTGGTCTTGGCATAACAGGTCTTGTGCACAAATCCCCCAAAAACAAGTAACAAAAAACAAGCTGCAACAGTAACACGCCAAGACAGAAGCCTAGCCACTGCTACATGGCTCAGATTTTTTAATCGTATGATTGAAAGGCTTAAATATTAGGCTAGGCTGAATGCTAGCTAAATTGCTGAAGTACGTTGACTAGTTAACACACAAAGACGTGTAACAGTATTAAATAATTCAAAAATAGCTTAGTAACATATAAATTTATCGCTTTTGCTAGAAAAATTCAGTTAAAATTTGGCTATAAAATAAAGTGATTGCTTGATTTGCATCTCATTCCCAATTTCCCATAATAGTATTGCATCTGTGGTGCATCTCACAAAAGGTAGTCTGTTTACTTACTTATTTTATGCCCTGGATTTGTTTGTAAACAAACAACTAAAATGGAGTTGAAGGGCGTGTCTGATTTTGGTGCCGAAGATTCGCCGTCAAAAATGGCAGAAGCGGACAGTAATTTTATGGACTTTAGCGACGCGACTGGAGCGGCGGCGAGTGCTTCAGCTGCGCCGGTTGTGTGCATATCTCGGCCGCAACTCACAGCGGATCGGCAGACAGTTTACGAAGACACGTCCCGCAGTGGTCACGTACTGGCTGAAATGCATCGTCTGTATCTGACCGGTCGACTTTGTGATGTTGTGCTGTGTGTGGACTCGGAGCGCATTCCCTGCCACCGTCTCGTCATGGCGGCCAGCTCCGTTTACTTTGAGCGCATGTTCTCCAACGATATGACCGAATCCCGATCCCCAGAGGTACTGCCAGTGTACACTGTATAGATTATATTGCAGTATTGTTTGGGAATATGTAGCCATGTTGTGCTAGTACATGGCAAGTCTAACTAGTAATGTCATGGCAGGGGAGTGGTATTGACCCTTCTAAATTTTAATCGGAGAAAATTCTTTTTACATCAGACAGTTTTTCTGGAAAAAATACTAAATCTGTGGCTAAAAATTATAAAATCCCATTTTGAGCAGTTTAGGGGTGAAATAAAATTTTTTAGCATCCATAACATCCTCTATCATAAATTTACAGAGTGTTCATCGGAAAATTGCAAGTTTTCTCTTTTTCGTTTTTTTTGACCCAGAGTTTTGTTCTTTCATCGGTGAAGTTGAGATTATTTGTAACTGTATTATATCGATGCAGTTTTATTTATATTTTAATTTTTTTTAGTGTTTTAAACTTCTTTTGTGTTCAAGCTTATGTTAAGCTTAATTTGCAGTGTTTAGTTGCATTTAGAGAGCTATTCCCAGGGTTCCTACAGGTCAGGGAAAACTTGAAAAAGTCAGGGAATTTGTGTGGTCAGGGAAAAATATTATTTTTGAAAAGTCAGGGAATATGATCTTTTATCATGTAGACTGCAGATAACTGTTATTTTTTGCATCTCCAAATATTAAAAAGCAGGCAAATTTGCGGCTTAAATTGAACGTCCAAAAGCTAGACATATTTCAGCTTCAGGGGGGCTTTGCCCCCTGACCCCCGACCAGGGCCTCTGTCGTTTACTTATTGCGCTGTTAATACCATTTTATTACTTAGTACCATTTATGACATTTGTGCAATAGAGTTATTATTTCGATAATGTCAGGGAAATTGTCATTCCATGACTGAAAAAGTCACGGAAAAGTCAGGGAATTTTGCTGCAGAAAATCTGTAGGAACCCCATATTTTGTAAACGAACATGTTGCTCAGTTGCTGATGAGGATCTTCTGTTTTCTGTCAGGTGCGTATCAACGGTGTAACAGCCAGTGCTCTGCAACGACTGGTAGAGTTTGCTTACTCTTCGTTGCTTCCTGTTGCCGGTGACACAGTCCTGGACACATTTGAGGCGTCCGATATGCTGGAGTTCCCGCGGGCTCGTCACTTCTGTGAGGAATTTCTCAGTGAAATGATTGATGTTGGTAACTGCCTCAGCTTTCTGCTGTATGCCGACGCATATAGCAGCACGGAGCTTTTCCAGCGCTCGGTCCAGTGCATCGCTAAGAACTTCCAGGCAAGTCTTTGTTTAAATTTAAGGTAGAGTTTTTACCGTGCATGCAGTTTTGTAGTGCTTTGACACTGTTCATTGGGCAATGGAATGGCATCCTCCTTACATATATAATGGCTAAATGGTACAGCTTTTTTATGGAAAACTCATTTCAGAGTTATGGAGCATCATCTGTCATATGAGGGTCATCCCAAAACTTTCCGGCCTCGACATATTAGATAATATTTTCTACAATCTATACATCAGTGAAACGTACATCCTTTACGAACTTTAATGAGTTGGTTGCGGATATGACGTTGTAACACATATGGGATCACACAGTGTTACCTGCCACCCACCGTAACTGCAGCCAGCCATGCTGATACTCAATTTAATTACCTCGGAGGGTCGGAAGGCTGAGTTGATGTTGGTGTTAGTTATATACTCAGATGATTTACTTTTCAGCCGGCAGTCATCCATCTTGGTACTAGCCACTTGGTAGCAACATGACTTGGAATCACAGGGTCACAAGTTCAACATCCTAATCATTACACCGCTAAGCCACCGGAAGCTGTGCTACAACAATTCCCATAAGTTTACTTTGGGCCTGGCAAAATCTGGAGAGATTGTGGTGATTATACAAAGATGTGATGTCGTGGTTAAATTGAAACTAACCGTATGTGTTTCAGATGGTGTGCCAGCAGAGAGAGTTCCTGGACCTCCCCGTGGCACAGCTGACATGTTTTCTCAAGGACGACAACGTCGAGGTAGAATACGAAGAGTATGTCTACGAAGCTCTGAAGCGCTGGATCCTGCATGACAAGGCCTCTCGTCAGGTCCATCTGCCATCTCTCTTCACCAGCGTCCGACTCAACTTTGTCTCACGCTGGTACCTCATCGACGTCATCAGCAATGACGAGCTGCTCGCGGAGTCGGCGGAGTGTCGAAGGTTGATCCGTAGTGCCAAGGACCAACTGCTCGCCGTCGGACACACGTATGAGATTCCGTGGCAGCTGCCGCCGTCCCGCCGTCGCACCGGTCTCACCTCAAAGCTTGTCTACATCGCGACGTCTGACCCGCACCCTGGGGAATCCCCAGTGCTGTTGTTTGATGCTGTGAACCGGTCGTGGAGCAGGGCCGGTCGACCATGTCCACTTGCGTCCGAGTTTTCAACCTGTGTGACAGTCAATGGTGACTCACTGCTAGTCATCGGTGGATGGACAAATCGTGCTGCTACGCGCTCACTCAAGGACGGCCGTGGTGCGGTGGCAACTGCCCATGAGTTCCGCGTGATGTCCATTTTCCCTACCTTGTGGTACGTCGGTGCACATTCCATTGGTATTTCCCGATACCTGCATTCCACGGTGTCTGTCGGAGACAAGATTTTCCTGCTGGGAGGATATGATGAAACACAGAGTCTCCAGGTTTGATTCCACTGATAATTATCGTTATAGAGGTGATTAACATGGCTTAAATACGAGAGTCATTTGATAAATAAGTTACAAAACAATCTCATTCTGTTAGTTTTCCAATTAGTAAAAATCTGAAATATACTTTTTGTAGGGAATTTAATTCTGAGTAGCAGCTGTGAGTTTTATGACGATGACATCACTGTGACGTCATTTATAAACATTACATACAGCGACGTTGCCATTGAAATTCTCCCGTAACGAACAGCGTGCCGTTATTGTATTTTTGTCGCCAAAATGACTTAATGCAAATTAGATTCACTCTGAGATGCATCTAGTATATGATGACAAGTGCTCTACAAAGCGAATGGTTCACATTTGGTATAAAAATGCTAGGTGGGCAGAAATTTGCATCATATACCGAGGTCGTTCTTCAGTGGCAGCCAGCATTGTTCTTTGCATCGGGTATTCTGAACTTTGCTGACAGATAGGACAAATGTTTGAGCAAACTTAGACGATATGTTGAAAAATGAAAAACTAGTCTTTGGCATTTAAAGAGATGGTGTTAACTTGTAAAGTTTATGCATATTTTTTTGTTTTTATGCTGTTTGTCACTTGTGAGAACAGATTACTGGTGGGAAAATAATACACATGTAGACTGTGTTCTGTAAATAGATGATGTCACAATAATGACTTTATCATCAAAAAAATTTTCACACTTTTTCAGAATAAAATTCCTTACAAAACGCATATTTCGGATTTTTTAGATTTGGAAAGCTAACAGAGTGACGCTGTTTTGTAACTTATTTATTGAACGACCCTCGTAATAAGCATTATCTTTAGGACCATGTCAGTAAACTGTTAGATAAGTACTGGTAGGTTATTGTTAGTATGGGTAAATCATTTTGATGTTTAACGAGCCACACAGGTCAACTCAGCCTGGCCATCCCTTTGTGGGTAGATGCGATGAGTGCCAGCAAAAGCTGGTGCATAAACAGGCACACTGCATGATGCACTATTCCATATAATTTGTGGTCTCACAGTGTAAGCTGGTGTCTGGCTTTGGGTTAAGGAGACCTAGATCACTGCTGCCTTATGGCTTGGGAAGGACTACTTTTTAGTTTACGTACCTTTGGTACTGCTGGTTGATTGACAGGAAATAGAATGTCCTGCTGCAAGAATTCTCAAAATATTGCTTTGGGTAACCACTTTACACCAACCAGCAAGAACAGTAAGCAAGTTGTTTAGTTAATGAAACCCTCAGGTCACATGTTCTGTGCTTATGTAGCGGTACGTAATGCCTGGATGGGTGACTATCTGCAGACAGGTGTATTACCTTGATATATGACTAACCACTAAGGTCAACTCAGCCTTTCATCCCACTGGGGTCTAGGTAAATCGAGCACCAGCCTGTTTTGCTATATGGTTGAGGCATTACTCTTTCATCTGCATTGATTGGCAGGTGAGATTTCATATAGCAGGTGACACTCTGTAGCTTAGAGATGGGTTACCATCAAAAGTTATATAGACAGTAGACGACCTTTAACCTTTTCTCAAAATGTTTGCGCAGGCGTCCGTGTTCATTGCTGAGTCATCAGGAGGTTATCACTTTGAGGCGTGCCGGCGTATGCTGTATCCTGTCAGTCGGCCGGCCGTGGCAGCATGGAACAACAAGCTCTACGTGTTTGGTGGTTACGAACTGAACGGCTCCCCTGTGCAGATAACTCAGTGCTTTGACATTGCTTCACAGACATGGGCGGAGATGCCAGGTCCGTCGGGACATAGGGCGACCTGCGAGTTTGCCGTGGCCATAGATGACATGTTCTACATCCTCTGTGGAGTTGCACAGAAGGTCACGGAGCACCCAGTGTTAGGGGTTCGCATCGCGGAACGGTCGGTGAGCTACGTCTGCACTTTCGACCCGGTGGCTGGTCGATGGACGACTGTCGACCATTTTCCTGAGCCACGAGCCGGTAGTTTTTCCATCACGGCAATGAATGAGAAGATATACATCAGCGGGGGTCGGCGGGGTGGGGTGGCATGCCACACCATCGACTGCTACAATCCACGCACCAACTTGTTGGAGGTTGTAGGTACGACGGGTGACGAGGCAGGCTCACTGAGTCTGTGTACGTCACTTTGTGTTATGCACGAAAACTTCGGCCTCTAGCAGTAAGTAAGTAAGTAAGTAAGTAGTCTGCATTTGTAACGCGCCATATGTCAAAACAGAAGTTCGAATCGTAGGTGCAGTCTGGCTGCTTCATCATTTGTAAATATACAAAGCACCGAGAGACCTTAGGATGCATACAGAGTGAATGAAATGCACTGAAATGAAGTTGTTTTGTATACTTAAGCTGCGTTTTGGATGACCTAACAAGAACATGTTAGGTGTCAAAGTAAATAGTCTATGCCGGCGCATAAAAACAAATTTACCAGTATATTGCCTCAATACAACAAAACAAAACTCTTTCAAATTTTTTGTCTGCTGTGCCATCAGAAGAAATTGAAACAGTTAGCTAAAGGTATTAAAACTATTAAAAGTATTATTATCATTAGTATATTTATATATATTTGTCTAAGGTACATCTAACATGTTAGGTCATCCACAATGCAGCTTTATTGAAATAAACTGAATTGAAATGATTTTGAATAGATGCATAGGTTGAAATGGTAATCTAATAGATTATGTAAATTCATCGATGATGGATCTTTATGTCGTGGCCTATTCAAAATAAAATCAGATCACAAACGTTGATTACTAGTCATTTTAGGCTGCTACAAAGTCAAAAATTTTAGTTAAATTTTAGTTGGTGAAAAGAATCTTGATCGATTAATTTTTTCAACAATTAATGGATGAATTAATCATTAATTTCGGCAGCCCTAGTGTATATGATTCATTGATGTAGCAAGATCTCTGGTAGAGTTGTAATGGGTATTATCTTTACTGTGGTTCTGTGCCATGTGCTTTAGCAAAGTCGTTAATAGTGTGTTCATGCGTTCTTTAGTTGACGAGGGTCATATCTAGTGTCAAATGGTGAAACATCCTATTTTTTTGTCGATATTTTAAGAAAATTTAAAACAACTTTCTCGTTATTTTGAATGTTTTTGTAAACTTTGACTTTAAAATTGTTCAACCTCAAACCAGACTTTTAATAAATAACACCCAGATTTGTTTGCTGTATTTTGTTATGAAATGAAATAAATATTTAAGTAGCATTCTGAAAAACTTAATTGTAATTTGTAGTTAGTACGTTTTGCCACGGACAGTTGTAGATGGGATATTTTGATATTCTGCTGTTGATACAGCATTGTGCAAGATTTCACTCAATAGTTCATTTGCTCAGCTAATGAGTGACAAATCATTACAGATTTTCATCATCTGTGATCGTTTTTATTGTTGACTTATTGAATGTTAGATGTAGAGTTACTCATAGATCAGTGATTAGTCCTTCAGACCACGGTATTGATCTTACGTTGCCTTGGGAGAAAAAAATTGTCTAGTTTTTGATCTTAACTACAAAAAAGTTTTCTTTCTGTTTTGAGAATTTCAAGACTTTGCTACCGATTACCATTTAATATTTTGAGAGCAGTGAACTAGTTATAGACTCAGATAATAATATTTTTTGTGGTTACTATTGTCTGTCATCGAGTAGCATGCATTGCATAATTTGTGGTTTCTAATTATTTTGGGGCAAGAGTTGTTAATCTGTGAGCGCCAGCACAATTAAGTACTCAGTGCTGCATAAAAAGTCATTTTCTTGGTCTTGAAAAAGACTTGGTTTTGGTCTTAGTAATACTGAAGTGGCTTAAACCAGATAGAAGAAGATTCCTTTCCCATCCGTTTCTTTCTTTTCCTCCCTTTACGTTTTTTTCTTTCCCTTCTTACCACCTTTTTATGTTTTTCCAGTGTCACTGCTGTTCACCTGAAATCATTTATGTGGGAGTGCTGTGAATCAAATGTGCAAATCCGTTGAGTAGACCACTGATGAGCTACACGGCTGGATTAAGGAATGAGCAAAGGGTGCACTTGCCCAGGGGCCTCCACAAAAGGGGGCCCCAACATCCACATATTTTATGACAAAAATGTCATCATGATTGCTTGTCGTTTGTATGTGCTGAGACGCTGCACTTTTTACGCACATTCAGTGTCATGCTCACGGCTGTTCGTTTGACCAATTCCCTTTATCGCTATTTTGTGAATTGTGCAGAAAAAATTAAAAGTTTTTGGGATTCTTTTTGCTTCTTCAGCCATATCCAAGTACAACCAGGCTCGCCGAGAAGGGGGGTACGAGGGTAAGTTACCCTGGACCTTGCGACGTTTGGGGGCCCTGCTGTCGCTCAAAGATATAAAGTACAACAGAATGTGCCACTTTTTAGAAAAATTCAAAAATTTCTCCTCGGGCCTCTCAAGAATGTTTCCTCTGCTGTGGCTCTAATGAACAGGGACAGAGGTAGTTGAGAGGGAACAGTTGCCCACCCTAAATTTTTGGCTCTCGGAAAAGGTTTGTCGAAAGATCTTCTATGAAAACATTTTGGTCAAAGAATGCAAAATATGAGGTTGAAAACCCCCATTTGTTAGAAATTTGGGGGCAGAAATTTGCAACTGTTTGTGTTGGAATTCTGTCGGAAATTTGCAGCTGTGTTTTGTCGCAAAATTGTAACATTTTTGTGCTGCCTACTTAAATATTTACGGTAACGCATGATGCTTTGGTAAACGGCTCATTATGTTGCTGAGCATTTTGTTTGTTATTTTGCTTGCATGCATCGTGTTTACAACTTTTGACCTGTACAGCTTTACATTTTGTTTTTTTTTGCGTAGAGCTATATGCATTTTGATGTGCCGCTGAATGAAGCAAAAGGCTGCATATTTTGTTGTATATTTATTGTGAATTTTGTTATAAATCAAATATTACAGTTAGTAAATTTAGCAGTTGGAGGTCCGTTAATCTGCAAGACTATCGTGTATTTCTGTGTTAATTCTTTAGTGTTTGTATGTCTGTGTATGGTGTTGTATATGATATTAGTTACTGTTCTTCATTTTGGTGTGAAGCGATATTTTTCTTCAGTTAGAAGTTATTTTTTGTACGAGTTAAATACATAATTGCATGACTGTGTGCCATGTTTTCTTTTGTCAGACCGGTGTTGACAATTTACTTTCCAGAATTAGTTGTAAATCAAATTTATGCGGACTGTATGATCTGTATATTCTGCTATATTTGACATATTCCTATGTATAATGACTTTTACTTTCATAACATAAGAGTTTCAAGTCACAGGAGAATGATCATATTATTGCAGTTTAAATTTTGTCAGAAATATTAATGCATGTCTAATATAAGTGCTGAACTCAAGTAGGCTGTAAACATACACTGACATGATACTGAATGTATTTTGTTGCTGATTTATTATCACTTGATTTTATTGACTGGATTATTTCTGTACCCAGTTGTGGATTTGTGTCAGTTTGTAGAGTACTGTTCATATATTGCATTATTTTGGCTTGTCTTACAGTTCTCTGATAAAAACTGGCAGGGGTGTGTGTTGAAAATGTTTGAAAACAATCGCCAACAATGTCTCCTTTGGATCCCAGCTTTCGCTGCTGTGACCACGGGCGGCGCCAGAAGGGGATGATGGGGTAGCTGCCCCTGTGCCCTTGCTCTTGCCCCCCCACGGCTGCCCCCTAGGAGAAATTTTGATGGTGATAAAGTGCCCTCTGGTAACCATACACATGCCCAAAGTGTGACTTATTAAACTTCATTTTTTGCAAGACAACGCATACATCTGTGATTTTTTTGGCGTTTCGAAATATTATAAAAATGCAGGCAAATTTGGGTCTTCCATTGAACATCCAAAAGCTAAAAG